>Ga0307511_10004170_pt1 | contig 14745 bp, 14 predicted proteins | sample 13_EM_MG_FD_200266 | JGI IMG/M metagenome (GOLD analysis project Ga0307511, IMG submission 200266) | Populus trichocarpa ectomycorrhiza microbial communities from riparian zone in the Pacific Northwest, United States - 13_EM | ecosystem: Host-associated > Plants > Roots > Unclassified | place... | reverse complement strand
CCGCTCAACATGCCAGCGAGGTCGCTATGGTCGTTGTCTACTATTGCTGTATGTCTCACATCTCGCCATAGGCTGGCACTGCATATTATGCAGGGGGGTGCGTAGTAAATTCCCCCCAGGCACTGTACACAACTAGAATTCCAACGTTTCAATCAGTGTTTTGTTTTTGCTCACGATCAAGCGCCCACTGTCGTTTCAGCCCCCATCCACGAAGTTATAGCCGCTAAGTACGCCCAATGTTGACGTAATGCTGATTCAGAGAGCATTTTGGACGCTTTCCTAAGAGTGGAAAAGCGATGCACTCTAGTTTCCCATTAAGGAAGTCGATATCGGGCCGCTCGTTACAGAAATGGGTTATCTGCACGGCATGCAAGACTAACTTCATGCAGCTTACAGGGCATTGCAGTTGGCCAATAGCAAACGGACCATCCCCCCCTACTGCGTGTCAGCTGTCCATCAGCGAAAAGTGACCGAGTAGCCCCCCTTTCTCATAGTAATTCTGGTGAAGCAGAAGTACCGGTGCCACCTGGACTGGTGCCACTGACCATGAGGCTCTTCCCCTACTAAATGGGGTTGCCAAGTAAATAAAAACAGCAACTGTTTTAGCGTGGACATTTCATATGTCCGGCACTAGCAACATCCCAGTAAGCCAAGCGACGCTAAATAATGCATATATAAGGACCTACCAGTGAAATCTTTTGTCCTTTTACTCCGTCTCTCTTACAACAACCTGCAGGACGGATTCTATTAACAACCTCGTGCAGGACAGTTACTTTCGAAGGACGGATTCAAAAACAACAACGAGCGACATAAGCACAGCAAGCAGAACACTTCACACATGTCGGTTCACCAGATTGCTCGAGGGTTGCTTCCGTATTGTCCTCGTGGGTTTCATTTGAGGCGTGTTCATCATCGCCACGATCTCGGTCTCGGTCAACCTATTCGCATCGTTCAATATATTCGTACTCAAGTAGGTGTACATGTCAACTGTGCTCTATAGCCTAAGTAATCACTTATTTTGTGGCTGAATAGAAGTATTCGACCGACGGGGGTACTTCCGAACCGGATGATTTGGCTAACCGAGTCACAAAGTTGGAGAAGGTAATGTTTGCAATGATACACCTAAGTACTTCAAGTTAGCAATACTCTAACTGTCATCTAGGCTTTCAGTACCACGATGGAGGATGGATTCAAGAAGTTGAACGACGAGTTGACAAAGAGTTTGGAAAAGAGTTTGGAAAAGAGTTTGACAGCGACCAATGATGGGATCAAAGATCTCCGTTCATGGGTAAGATGGATTGTGGGTACATTTGGTGTTGGGGTGCGTTGTCAGTGGATTCTCCTGCATAACTCTAGGCTAACAACTCGATTAGATTATGTTGAAAATCGTTTTCTACGACCGTTACACGGAGGAAAAGTTGGCGACAAAGATCAAAGATTCGGAGACGAGGCTTACAACGATGATCAAAAATACGGAGGTGGGGATCAAAGATTCGGAGACGAGGCTTACAACGATGATCCAAAATGCTATAACTCAGCTTAAGCTTGAGTTAAAGGTTGAGCGCCAGGAATTGCTGTTGTCTGACCAGAACAAGAAGAATCAATAGCTATAGCTTGGAGGAAGTTTAGTTAATTTTCTCGGTTCATTTCACGGTGATTGGCATTAGGCGTTTTTAGAAACTGGAACGGGACTCGGAATAATCACTGGCGTTGGCTGAGATGGGCATATACAAGTTATTTGGAGTTTACGGTTTTATGGTTCAAAAGGAGTTATTGTTGGGATTGTCGGAGAAGATATTATGTTATTGAAATGGGGGGCCCCGGCGAAGCTGGGGGGCGTAGCCTGTATGTATTGAATTTATTTTATTTATTTTACAAGAGTTATTAGCGATGGTGGAGCGAGAAGGATTATTAGGATTGAGTGGGCGAAATGCATATGCAACTTTGCAAATTAGGCGATTTCCATCTGCAACTTGCATGTAGTGAAATAGTTGTACATGTCGAGTGGTGTCGATAGATCTACCGTAAATCGACTTAGTAGAAATGGGAGGAGGCTAAGCAAAAGGTCTCAAGCGAGGATATCAAAAAATCAGAGGTAAACAGTGGTGGCTATGGAATTCTCCGTATATACGTATGGTTGCATGAGTGCTTGAGCTAATAGGGCCCGATGATAAACGCCCAGGCCAGTAGCTGAGGCACGTGTCGGCCAGCCCCAGATTGGTCATGCACGATACCTCGTGATGATATACACCAATGACAAACAGTGTTTTTTGGACCGACAATGAGGAAGCGGTTGGAGAACTGCATTTCATATTGGTGTGGGGTGGTGGGTGAGTGGGGGGAAGAAGGTAAAGGTCTGCCGAAGTTCGATACCGCTTTCTGCCTAGTGAGCACAATGTCAGTACGGTAGGTACTGTACGTAAACAATTTTCTATACTTAGGGTACACCAGTGGGAAGCCGCACTACTGTGCAGATTTGACCTTGGTAGATGATACTCCTTCCATGCTCATATGCACAAAAGCCGGACTATAACCCCAACAAAGCTCTGATCCGATGCTTCTGAAGAGGAGCGGGATAAAAATGGTATCATGAGCTCCAAGCCAGGGTTAACATTGGGTGCAATCTAAATGCTTGTCGCACACCCCAGACCGATCCTTGCCTCCCGTAGGAGGTATTGCGTCGTTGGTATTATGGAGTACGTGCTCCTGACTGTAGCTACCGGTACCGACGACAACGTTCACTCCGGCTCTCATAACTCTGAAACACTCGACCCAAAGGAGGAAACTGCGGCACGCGGATCTTGTCCATCATTATCCAGATAGACACAGTCTACAGACTTGAATACTTCTCTGTATTCTAGAAGCTATAGATTCCCCGGGCATGACTAAGGCGGAGGGACAGTCCGGGAATTATGGCTATCAAGTGGCTAAATATGTGTTGCATGGGTTTCTATAGAATTCGGCAGTGACATCTTGAGTAGGTATATGAAGAACAGGTAACATAAGCCACAAGTAATCCAGTACCAGGAATTTTTGGCAAAAGCCCAAGGATTGTTATAGCTATTGTCCTCCATAGTGATATCCCCCCAAGGCCTTGGGCAGGTTCCATTTCGTTAAGGTCGGCTTCCCAATTAGGAAGGATATGCATACACTTCTGCTTCCCCCGAGGGTTTATTAATATGGGCTACAAATGCCGGCTATACAAGTGCGACTTTAAGCAGGGGAAATCCCACGGGAAGTACCAGATCCCTCTTAGATTTGAGAGGTTATTTGGGCTAAATTGGAAGCAGATATAACAATCTTACAAGTTTTACCCTCTTGGAGGTATATATCCATAGATCTTTTTAACTTTCTAATAGATATCTTTGGTTGCAAGAATTTGGATTTCCATGCCAGCCCAACTCCAGACCGGTGGAAGCCCATCACTGCCATACACTCGAGTCTTATATATTATCCGAATAGCACTCATAGGCTTTCAAGCAACCTTATGCCGTGGTTTTAGCTTGGGCCTACATTTGGCGAGGTAGCCTTATATTCCCCTACGCGCCGCTTCCCAGTACTGCACTGGATCCCGGTGACTTACGTTAATGATCCGTAATGATAATGCACATGTATTGTTGATATGTACATGGGTCGAGGGTGCTAGATAATAGCCTAAAGGAAAAGTGAGTGCCCTCTCTTACGATGGACTCTTTATGTAACACCTATAGTCTACTTATATCCATATAAAACAAGGATGCATTTGGCTTTCACGACAGGTGTGTCAATGTCAAAACCAGTATAAGCTTCAGAGCATCAGTAGTTAGTGTGTGTGCAGGGTATTTTTGATAAAGTTGGGTGACGCTTTAACGTTGGGGGGTGGCGCTTCGGTACCAGTAGTCTTATCACACCAGCCTGGGATGCTACTAGCTTCATGCCTCGTCTGGGCAACCCATCCTCTGTAAGTAGGTCACAGCAAGTTACGCTGTCTGGATATTGCATGGGGGGCACCGGTCTGACTCCCCAATCTGTTTCTGGAAATATGTTACGAAAAGACTTGAGGGAGTTATACCGTTGAACGTTGTTGACAGCCGCAAATTGTATGAATCTTTGGTTTGATTTCCACCAACAGGCTAAATGAAAATTCAAAAAATCTGTAGCTCCGACTCAAAAAGTATACAGCTGTAATTACTGAAAGACTTTGAAATTTTTCTGCGGAAAATCTCGACTCAAGGGATTGGATATTCAACCAATTGACGTAGTTCCATCTTTATGCCAGTGAACGTCAACTGCCGATGTCTCATGCCAAGATCCCAAAACCTTTCCGAGTTATGTTTAGGAACGGAGAGTACGCCGGGGGATTTGGTGCGGAATAGAAACTGAGCTGATTGGCGATCATATCCATCATTCATGACCCAGAATTCTCGCTCCTGCTCCCAAATTAGATGGTAGTAAATTTAAGAATGCATGCTTGGGAACGAGTGCAAAGCGAATGGGAGGGCTGCGGCGCAGGGTAAGCGATTATGTAACGCCCCGGAGGACGCCTCATCTCGCCCCGAGCGGATCGAGACTCTCTCCTCAACTAGACTACTCTCTCCTGATCTTCTAGTCGATAGCTAGTCGACCTCACGGTGAGACGTAGGTATCTAACAGCGCTTATCAAGTCTTGGTGCCTGTGAGGAATTACAGCTAGGATAAGTAGGTACTCTGCACTGCCTTTGTCTCTGAAGATATACATATCCGAAGCTGCATACATATGAAGGAGAACTGACCGCGGTAAAGCTAAAGGAGTGTGACACTCGAGATTTACTGGTCCATTATTTGGGGGGATATCCTCAGTCACAGCCAACTCGCCCATAAACCACCGGAGGTCAAAAGAGCTCGATATTGTTGATCCCGCGGAACGGGTTGCCCCTTGTCGTTCGCAGTTCCGGTTGTTGTTGCGAACTGCACACGGCTATTGAAGTATATGCGGGGTTACGTGATTCTAAATAAAAAATTTAAAAAATGTGCTGGGAAACTGTCTCACTGCACCTCTTGAAATAAGAGGCCTACCGGTAGTGGTGTGTGCGGAACACTTGGACCAATAGAGAGACCTTCTAGATTCACAGGGCAGGGTCTCTAATCTCTTGTATTTTTCGAGAGAAGGCGGCCGCTGGTCCGCTGGTGGAGAAATCCGATGCGTGGCGTCGACTTCTGGGAATGAGACATTCTGGGTTGCGTTGTTAGCCACCGCTCGCGGAGGATTTTGCAACACCATGAATAAATTTCCAGACGGTGCACCACTTCCGGCGTTGTACCAATACTTGCGGGTACATTTGTTCCATGGGCCTACGGCCATGCAGAACGGCACACACCAGCTGCTCCGGGGGTGCTGCATCAGAAGAAGGCTACTGCGACCAATTGCAATAATATTATATACCCCCCGAAGCATTATCCCCGCCGATCCTAAGGGCATTAATGTACCAACCCAATATCCATTTTTGTGGTCGAGGTCAGGGCTACACCTTTACCTTTGTTCTTTAATTTGGGAGGGTTATATATATTGCTGTGATGCCTCCTTCTAAGCGCCTGGTTTATTCATATCCATTGACGATTACCCCACCACATGCAATTTTTGTGTCGACATTGGAACGGCAAGTCGAGGTGTACAGTACTGCTGACTGAACCTGTGGGCATAAATATCCAATAACGGTTCTGGAAGGTGGAGGATTTCGACTCAGGCTTTGAAGGCCTGCTCCCGTACTCGAGCTCGAACCAAGCATACAATTTTCTAACTTCGATCCCACTATATCATAAGATGAAACAAACATATAACCTAGCACCCGCGACATTGATCGGGCTAGAGATATTCCTCGGAAGTCTTACGATATCTATTGGTGCTCTTCGATTCTGGATTCTACGACATCGACGAAAAACGACAGCTGAGCTGATCAGTGATATGCTCTTTTTGTTTTCGCTATGTGTGAACACAGCAAACATTACTCTGGTGTGCTACAAGCTGTTCGACGAAATAGAAATTCGAAAAAAGTATCAGGGCCTCATGGCTGAGCTACTGCTATTTGCGCCAAAATACTTGAAGGTCCTGACCCACCCTTCCAGTTTTCACTATGGCCTTACGGATAGGGCAACTGATGATGTCGAGTAGATTACATACATTATGGGTGTTATCTATATAATTGAATTGACAACTATGAAAGGCGCCTTCATTGCCTTTTATTGGGGTTTATTCCAGGGTATTGATTCTAGGCGCAAATACTCACTACATGTGGTCTCCCTGACCGTTATCTTGTCGTTTTTTGCAGCGATGGGAATTTATCTTTTCTGGATTACCCCGATTTCGGAAAATTGGTGAGTTTGCGCAGCAGTTGTCGGAATTGACATATTGACTAGTGGTAACTCTAGGTCGTCCCGGTTAGACATCGTCGCCAACAAGGCAGCTCTTGCCTCACTCGCGGTCAATTCCGTGGTCTCATGGCTTAATATCTTCACCGACTTGTTAAGTGAGTGTGCTAGCACATACTTGTAGTTTGCCTGCTGACCCTGCCGATTTTTGGTAGTCATGGGGCTTCCGCTTCTCATCATCTCCACACTTCGTCTTCGCCGTCCCGAAAAACTTGCTTTGGCGTTCATCTTCTGCATGGGTGGCTTGTCTATAGCCGCCTCCGTCTCGCGCTTCACAATGCTCTACCCATACATCAAGCAGCCACCGTTGACCACCCAAACGATTCACGTTCTTGAGCTTTGGGGTACCGTCGAAATGGCAGCTGCAGTCATCGCCTTCTCACTACCAAGCCTGAGGGTGCTATACATTCGTCTCCTAGGATTGCCCAGTCATGTTCACGTGACCCCTCAAGGGGGCTCTAGTGGCAGATCGAAAAGGCGAAAGCGGACTCCCGGGAACACTACCGACGATTCAACACTTTGTACAATTGGTGGTGGGCAAATAGACTCTGATGGGAACAGGATTGTCGTGAAGAAGACGTTCGATGTGCATAGGGAGACATGGCCCCCAGGGGAAGATGACTTGGAGATGGGCTCCCTCAACAGCAATGAGAGGACAGAGCCGGACACTATTGGGGCTACGGTTGGTGGTGAAGGGCCTGGGTTTGTTGATCCAACCAAGAGTAAGAGAAGGAGCGTGGTTGGATTTGGGAGGTATCCTACAGCAGAGGTGGGGAGCATGCAGGATGGGAATGTCAGCCAAGAAAGACTACGCCCTGGAGCCGAAGATATGGAGCCACCACCACAACATCACTATCATAATCACCATGATAAGAGACGACCAGATGAGTACAGGGACATCCAAGATTCTGGTGACCTCCTGAGGAGAGGGAATAATGCTTCCCAGATTCACCTGAACGATCAAGGTGGATTATTGACCCAAGGCCAGTTCCACATGGAGGGTGACACACAGCACTACCTACCCCAAAATTTAGTGCGATAGATTCGCCCCTCTCTTTCCTCTCCTCTTTTGCATCTGGGCTAGGCGTGTTCGTATTTTTTTGTTCGTTATTTCACCTCAGAAAGAGCTAGCCAGAGCATACTCCTCTCCGTTTGCTTTTCTTCGCCTACTCTCGCTATATTGGATTTTTTCGGAGTCTATCAGGTTCGGATTTTTTGGGGCTGGGCAGCGAGAAGTTGTTTAATTCCAGTCGCAGTTCGGGAGCAAAAACACCACTTACTTGAACTACATTAATATCTTGTTATCGATGTTTATATTACGTTTACGCCTACTACTAACCACTATATATCTGTGGACGTTGTCCTTTCGTTTAACTCTTTGGGATCCTTTCTATGTTTCCTTCATGAACGGTGTATGGCTACTGTTTCTTTTTTTCATTTATACGTTACAGCGGAGCAGATGCTCAGTTTGCAGCACGCACACATCAACATTGTGTGCTGGGCAAAGATTAATGTCTTTATGACCAGATGCATTTATAGACTAGTGGGATTATTGAGGGTAGTCGTCTCTCGTGGGATTGGAGAGTTGTGGTGAGGATGGATGGCTTGCATTTACATCTGCTCTTGACTGGGAACTGGGATATCGATGTGGGATCGGTAGTTTGGAGCCGACATATGAACAAAAGAAGAAATATGTACGATAATTTACCGGACGCGAAACTCTGGATATTTAAGACTCGCACACTACTATATGTACTAGCTATTCGATGGTGCTTTTGGCGAGTATTTTGATCAGAAAATCAAAGTGGTTTGAATGGACAAGAAACGCAGGGTAGCTGCAGTCTGACTATCAGTTTTGTAAGCGCCGCATAGCCTTAGGCTGATTAGGCGTATAGACTCAAAAAAAAAAAAAAAAAAATATCAGTTTTGTAAGGTTTAAAAACCCTCCCTATGTTTCTCCACAGTTCCGCGCGTGCGGGTTCTGGGTGGAGTTGATTTTTGTGTAACGGCAGGGCCAACCGGATGAACCACGCGATGACCTCGTGGCTTTGGAATTATCGTACCGTATGCCAACCAGACTACGTACCGTAGTTCTTTACGCCTTTCCCCTTGGACCAGAAAGTCCACGTGGGATAAAAAGGGGAAAAAAAGAAAAAAAAGAAAGAAAAAACCCGTTTTCACTGTATTGATAGGGTGTCGAATGGTTATTTGAATTTTTTGATGCTTCATAATTTACGAGCCTGACAGAATGAACTAGGTAGGTAGGTAAGACTCGTGCGTGATTGTATGAGTAGCTTATTCCACAGGCCTTTAGTAATTTTGGCGGCGGAACCATAGTAAAGTCCTTTCCCGTGTGCCTTATTATTGATGATGACTTTGTTAAGCTAACGTTACCCTGACCTCTCGGCTTCCCATTTTCGGGATACCACTCATGTTGGGCCTAACATACAGTATATAATTATAGCCCTATATACAATAATATATTGGGGGCTAATTATCTAGAAATCTCCAAGGCTGGTAGTAGATAGAGTGTGTCTAGGCCTTTCAATCCCAGCACAGGCCCCCTCCGCATTGCTAGCCGCTAGATCGATGGTTAAATCGAGTTAAGTACAGGCAGAGGGGGAGGGGGGACATCTAATTGCAGTACTCGAAAAAAACCAATTAGAAATGGCTCATATTAGAACCTTACACTTTCTTTTTTTTCTTTCTGAGTGGTATGGACAAGTTACTAGTTTTACCAGTACCTACCTACCTTAAGGTAAAGTATTTTTATGTTTCAAGAGCGTAGGATTTGTTGCATCACGTATTTTTTCAATTTTACTACTAGAGTCAAAAATTTTTTTTTTCTTCCCTGGGAACGTTTTAGATCATTTTCTCAACACACAGTAGAGGATTGGGAGTATTACCTGATGGGGTGGGTTGTGTTCAAAGTACTTTTGGGCTATGATAACTATCCCAAACATGCCTTCTTCCTTCACTCCTAAAGAATCTCATTGATACTAAACTAAAAACCATATAGTGCCAATATATCACATTAACGTAGTCAGTTGGGTAGAGTGAGGTAGCCTCGAGGCCAAGGTAGCCAAGGAAAATGTGTTCCGTATCAAAATTCGTTCTCATAGCTCGTCTCACAGGCTCTGCCCCGCTGACTACGTTACCCTGAACTTGAGCAGCCCCCAGCCACACCCCTTAACCTGTGCATCCCGACTCAATTATTATAGAACATATACGACTGCCCATTATATTCAATTCAATTCAATCCAACACAGCCCTACAGATAGTGTTCTAGCAATTCGTGATTCCTCGGCCTCCAGATCTATAATCCGAACCACCTCTTCGGGCCAAATTGGGATACAACCAGACAAGGATGTGTGCACCCCCCCTAGATGGGAAATTTATGTGCCATAACAATAACATACAATTTAATAGTCCGAACACCTTTTTTTGCTTTCATTGTTGGTCCCCATGCCAGGATAAAGCAATGGAGCATATGCAGTCAGAGGGCAATCTAAAGTGCTTACTCTACATACTGAAACTGCAGTAGAGTAGGACAAGGGTATGTACCAGTGATGTCCAACCATAGTAGTCTGGTTGGCCAACCTCTCATTGACGCCGATGGCTGCGTCGCCACTTTTCAGATGGCCGGTATAGAGCATGCTTATGATCATTTGATCAACCTCTAGGGTATCTTTTTTTTGGCTTTTGATCTGTGTTTTGTCTTCTTTCTCACCTATGTAACTTGGACAATCTAGTAACGGCAAGATTAAAAAGAGTAACATAAATGTACAAGTCCAATTTTTTAGACCAAAATAAACTAGAGAACTGCGCCTAACAAATGCATAGATTAAAGACGCTGTCCAGGTTCTGCCACGTTGCGTTCTCCCCTTCTCCAAATGGCCCCACCTCCAAGTATAGGGATATCCCGGTATTGACAAGGGTAGATGTAGACAATAGTGCAGTAGTAAGAGCTCGAGACGAGAGTAAGCAAGCCGGAGATGTTGGTGAGTGATGAAGTACTTCAGCCCAGCAACTCTTTACCCCGACTTGCAGCAATGGCAACCATCTACTCGCACCACTCATAAGTAAACCATCAAACAAAAAACAGAGTGGTATCGGTTCAAGACAAGAAATGTAGAAGGTCCAAAAAAGCCGAAGAAGCTATATCCCCTCCTCATCGCCCCCGCCCCTCTCTAACTCCACACGAGAATGCTATTCCTCATAAACCGATCTTCTCCCCCCAGCAAATCTTGGCAACACCGGGGCCTGCGGTACTACTAAAAGCCCGCTACTCCCAGGTCTCGCTGTTTGGACCATACCTCCTGCATTCATCCCAGGTAACGAATTTTCTCTGTTGCCTCCCAACGCGCTTTGCTTGATTCGGTGATTTGAACGGAATATCAGCTCGTACTTCCCCCCGCCATACACAAGCTTCTCCCAATCCTCCTTGCATATGAATCCATCAGCGTTCATATCTCGTGCCCAGAAAGTTGTCTCCCCTGGGTAAGGGACGGCTTCAAGGTCTCGGATCAGACTGAGACATGTGGAGAGCTTGTCACATAGGGACTATTGGTTGGCTCAGAGATTAGTTATGGGGCTTTTGAGAATGGTGGATCATGCAGCACGGCTAGGTAGGGAATGGGGATTCAGAAGCAGAGAGGGAAGGACATACCCGCCATGTCCTGCAGCAGTCCAATGGCAATACAAACTGCCACGAATACCCTCCTATATTATCCACATCGACAAAGGTGCACCTCAGAATAATATTATTAAGGGCATTATATTGAGGAGGTGGATCGGTGGTAAGTTGATTGTCAGGCATCTGAGTAGTATTCGGTCTGTTTCTGTGCTCACAGTTACGGCAGCAAACCGAAATGACTGAGCTAAAGTCTCTTAAAGGTGTTCTTAGACTTGGTGTTTCAGGTGGTGATGAAACTCTTGTGTTCGGCGGGGCCCGTAGTCGTGATGGCCTTGAGCGTATAGCTTGCGGGTCTGGTGAACCGGGGTGTCCGTGGCAGTGGGGGTTTGGGGCTTCAGTCTCACTCCTGAGGTTGAGGCTGCCTAGGTTGAAAGCAAGGTCTTCAAGTCGTGGGTCGACCCGCAAATCCTCAGTATAAAGAGGGGGTTCGGTATTGCGTGCTATGCTGACCGTTTCCTCTTTTTGCTTCGGTATGTGGTGTCTTCCGCGAGCTCACTCGAAAGCTGCCTTCTTAGATTGTTTAGGGAGCAAGGTATTGAAGATAAGTGGCTGTAGATGGTTAGAGATGAAGTAGTATATATGGTGTAGATATGTCCTGAAGTAATTTCGTGTTGTAGTGATTGGATGGGAGACGAAGGTTGTGAGTTTCTGAGAGAGCTGGCTGTGTGCTGTGCCTGAAGGCGTCTGTGTTGCTACTTAGCTACCGGATTGAGTAGTACCTTTATCGGGAAGCCCAAGAACGATAAATCAGCCAAGGTAACTACAACAAACACGCTTCTGGATAAAATCGAGTGATAAATATTTCTCAACAGCTTAACGTTGCAATCAGTGCCACGCAAAGTGTAGGTTGCGATCAAACTCACCAATAGACCGTACCTTTGATCGATAATAGAATGAGACCTAATATATTAAATATTCGCCTCGCGTTCTTGTCAACCAGTCCACCAACTCTAGACCCACTGTGGGTTGAGTCGTCAATCGTCAACGTTCAACGCTCTTCCTCGAATCTGCGTCCTTTGATGACAACCTGCAGTAACTACCAGTCCAAGGAGCTGTGAATTAAGCGGGATTTCAACAATGGCCAATTGGATCATTCGACCCGATCTCTAAACTAACGGATAAATGAGAGTTTGTAACCGTGCATCATGATCAATAGAAAGAGCTTAAGTTCGATACCTGTCATGACGCAGAGACTCCTTGAATCTCCTGCAGTTATCCCGATACTAGCAACCCACAGAGAGTCGGTAGTCTTGCTAGGGCGATGGAGAAGACAATGTGTTAATGATAGAGATTGGTGTTACACAGTCTCATGCATGTTGAAAATGTTGGGCATTGTATTGCGTTCATTTTTCAACTGACTGGATTTTGGTTGGATGTCCCCAGTATGACGAGTTACCTAAACCCCACTTGTGTCGCATCTCCAAGATTGCGGGGTTGACCTTAGCCAACCAGACTAACCTTAGCCTAGTCTGGTTCTGGTTTGCCATACATTCGTCAGTAGTCTCGGGTCTCGGAGCCAGACCAATCATGTTATATAATGCCACGGAACAGTTTTGGTGCAATGTTCATTATCTCAACACAACTACAGCTAAATTATGGAACTGCCCTAGACATACACAGGATTCCCAATTATGTTGTCTGACCAGTTCTCACAGCAGACATTAGTTCCTGAATCTACTTAGTTCCGAGACTATAGATCATAGCGGGTTTTGATGCAAGTTATTATATCGTTTCACGCTACGATAAGCGAGAATCATGATTGGGTATAGACCCGACAACCCGATTCACTGGGTACATACGTACCCTATAGCCGCATGGCCCCTGGAGGTGCTAGGATCTATCGATGAGAGTTTCTATACTCCGATCTCCACGAGAGATTTATGTTGTATTGTACAACCACCAGGTAGCAAACGCTCTAACAAAAGAGGAAAATAGTTAAATTAATACAAGACCCCAAAAACAACTGATGAGAATATAACAACGCATTTCCACGTCTGATTTCTCCATAGGGGCCCCATCCAATTTTACTCCTAGATGTCCTCGTTACGTATACGAGAACAACTCCTAGTCATCCCCCTCAAAAGAGCCCTTGGCCTCTACCTGAAGCAGTTGAGGCCACAGAGCCTAAACCTCGCATATGGCCTGGCACCATGTCTGTTGGCAGCGACGCCAACACCGAAGCGGCGGCGATTGACACCCTTGCTGTATGCGAAAGGCATGGTTGAGTAGGTTTATTTGGGTGTGTTTAGTGAAAGAAGCTGGGTATCTGTGGAAAGACATCCGTAATGAGGCCCCACCATAATATCAATTATAGGGATGAATGGAAACAGTACTTACGATATGAGTGTTCTTCACCAAAGTTAAAGTATGAGCGTAGGTATTTTTGATAAGGATGATTCTTATGTCCTTTCATGGCACATCGCATGCTATATAAACCAATTCTGTTTCTTGACAAAATCTAGGTCCATGACGTCCTAGTCTATCGAGTACTGCAGGTCGGTTCCGATCAAGCTTTCAGATTGCCAAGAACAGAACGTCATTCCCGTCCAGGTACGTCATCCTAAACAGATTTAGTTTCATACCCCCTGGGAATTTAAATATATTAATATCAATAGAGTACTTGATATTTCTGTTGACGGTCCCTGCAATGGTTCAGCTCTTCTTTTCTGATATTCAGTGGGGCTTAATCTCCCAATCGGGACTGACATCTGCACTGCATTGGAGATATCATTGCGGTCGGATGCTGCAGTGTGAGCCGAAAATATTTCGAGTACATAGCATCGGGCCCTCTGGTTAGACGTTCCTCGTGGTTAATATATACCCCGTGGCACCTTTGAGTTTATTTTCGCCATAGTTCGTAGTCCAAATCTGTGACCTTGTACTCATTCTCTTTCGGTTACCCTGAACTTCTGCTTGGCTTCCCCATTCACACCGCAGATGTATTCTAAATTATTATCTCCCTGTGCCCATTTGGTATCACCACTATACTGTTGGAGAGTGCTTCCTTTTAGTACATAGTCAGAAGATCAGGTGGATGGGGCACTTTCCCTTCCTTCTCTTGACAGCATCCCTCGAACCACCTGTCTCAGCATATTCCCAAGATATGACGCTGCAATATATACCCACCTCCATATCATCGGCTCAAGCCCCAAGCTCTATCAGCTAGATATATAGCCCTCCCCCGCCCCGAGATTTGGCCTCCCCTTGATTGCTTTTTGACGGTGTTTAGGGTAACGAAACGCATAGTCCTACAGTGGGCCTAGATGTTGTAGACTTCATTCCACTAGGTACTTTCTGTTGCCTACTCAGGGTAACCGAAATGCGCTCGGCGTTGCTGAAAAAGGTAGTTGGTAACTATTCAGTAGCGCGACCACAGCAATTAAGTAAGTATGACCACCCATTAAACTCCACCAGAGTCACTTGACTCATTAGATAGGAGGGAAAGCACAAGTAGACAATTCACTGGGAAATAAAACCCAAACCGACTCCATCTAGCATCACTCATACCTTCTAATAGTCATGTACCAACGCTCCTGCATGCCCCGCAATCTCCACAATCTCCTTACAACCAACTTCAACCTTATAACAAGCACCTTCAGCGTCCTTTCCACCCTCCGGAACAGCCTAACGCTCCCCCCCCACCCCACCCCCCCCCCCCCCCCCAC
>Ga0307511_10004169_pt1 | contig 14748 bp, 12 predicted proteins | sample 13_EM_MG_FD_200266 | JGI IMG/M metagenome (GOLD analysis project Ga0307511, IMG submission 200266) | Populus trichocarpa ectomycorrhiza microbial communities from riparian zone in the Pacific Northwest, United States - 13_EM | ecosystem: Host-associated > Plants > Roots > Unclassified | place... | reverse complement strand
CGATCGCACCCCGCACCAGGTCGTCCCACATGAACCAGAACCGGTGCTGACCGGGCGTGCCGAACAGATACAGGATCAGGTCGCTGTCCAACGACACCCGACCGAAGTCCATCGCCACCGTCGTGGTGACCTTGTTCGGCGTGGCCGACAGGTCATCCACCCCTAGGCTGGCCTCGGTCATCACCGCCTCGGTCGTCAACGGCACGATCTCGGACACTGACCCCACGAACGTCGTCTTGCCGACACCGAACCCACCGGCGACCACGATCTTCGCCGATGTCGTCGCCTGCCGGGCGATCTGGGGACTAGAGCCTGCGGAGCCCACTGAGCACCCTCTCCAGGAATTCAATGGACGGCCTGTCCCCCACGACCAGGCCGCTTTGGTGAATCAGGACTAGACCCATGCTGGCCATGTCACCGATGAGCACCCGGACCACCCCGAGAGGCAGCCGCAGGTGCGCCGCGATCTCCGCGACCGAGCGGGTCTCAATGCACAGACCGCAGATTGACCGGTGCTCGGCGGTCACTGCGGCATCCCTGTCCCGGCCGTGGTCACTGGTGGACACCAGTGCCTCGATCGCCAGGTCGTAATCAGGGCGGGTCCGGCCGCCGGTCCTGGTGTAGGGACGGACCAGCGATCCGGTCTCGACCACGGGCTCGTGCTGTGCCGGCTCCGGTTCGGGTTCCGGGTCCGGCGGCTGCACGAAGTGCACCTCGTAGCCGTCGGCATCGTAGAGCGGGCCCGACATCGGGTCCGAAATGGGTCCCGAGGGCGGCCCGCCGCGGTAGCCGGGCACGCTGCGCTCCGAAGGCCGCTCCTCGCCGAAGCCGAACGCGTTCGCCCCCGGCATCTCCTCCGGCAGGCCGTAGGCGCCGCGGCTGCGCGGCGGCCCCTCGACGAAGCCGTGCTCGCCGAACAGGTCGGCCCCGGGCCCGCCGAAGAGCCCGTTGCCGTAGCCGTCGACGTCGAAGCGGTTGGGCACCTCGTCCAGTCCGTGCTGTGGCGGGTCGTCAAGACCGTGCGCTGCCATATCGCCTAGACCTCGTCCCGCGGTGCCGAAGGCCCGGTCGGCACCAGGTTGTCGGGGTGCGTCGTGCAGCTGGTGTCGTGGCGGGTCATCCAGCACCTCATCCAGCTCGTAGTGCGCGTCGTCCTCAGCCTCCGGGGCGCCCTCCGAGTCGGGATCGGAGAAGCTGAAGCCCTCGGCGGCCCAGGCCTGGTAGTCGAACTTCTTACCGAACCGGCCGCCGGGTACGCCAGAACCCTTGGCCATCACTTCTCACCCCCGCCCGGGCCTATCTGCGGACCACGCCCTGCAGCTGAGCCCGTAGTTCGGGCGTCAGCTGCTGGCCGACCCGCTCGACCAAAAGGGTCATCTCGTACGCGACGAGACCGATGTCGCAGTTGGGCGCGGCGAGGATGGACAGGCACGAACCGTCGCTGATCGACATCAGGAACAGGTACCCCCGCTCCATCTCAACGACGGTCTGGTTGACCGCGCCGCCCTCGAAGCAACGCGCGGCGCCCTGGGTCAGGCTGATCAGCCCGGACGACACGGCCGACAGCTGCTCCGCCCGGTCCCGCGGCAGGCCGTGCGAACCGGCCAGCAGCAGGCCGTCGGCGGAGACGACGACGGCGTGCGCCACGCCGGGGACCCGGCGGACGAAGTCGGTGATCAGCCAGCTGAAGCTGCCGGGCTGCTGTACAGACGCGGTAGTCACTCCTGCTCCTCGTCTTCACTGCTCTGCGGCGATGTGGACGCATCACCAGAGTAGGCATCTATCAAAGCGTGCCGGCCACGGCGCACGCCTTGCTGGAAGCTTGACATGCGACCCCGCACCGAGTCAGCCGACCGAGGTGCGCCCGGGGCCCTGGTGGGCACCCCGGCCGGGGTCTTCGGCGCCGCCGAGCCCGGGATGAGGTGCGCCTTCGGGACCCGTTTCGGCAGGCCAACGCTGGTTTGCGAGTCGGGGGCCTGGTTCAGCAAGGATTCAGCAGCCTGCCATCCTTCGTCGCCAGGAGATGTCCATTCGTTACTACGCGCCGCTGCCGGCCGGGCCGGTCTGGTGGGCAGCGGGGCCGAACCGTTGCGGGCCGCCGGGGTCTCCGGCTGCTGCTGGCGGGCGGGTTCGGTCTCGACGGGCACCGATGGAGTCTGCCCGGACCGCTGGTCCGAGGTCGCCCGGGGGGTCCGCTTGGGCAGCGGCATCCCGGCCGGCTTCTTGGCGGCGGGAGCCTCGGCCGGCGCCTCGGCGGCCGGTTGCGGCGCCTCGGCGGCCGGCGCGGGCGGTTCCGGCGCGACGGCCTCGGCCGCCGGCTCGGGCACCTCGGGCAGCGGCAGCGACATGGTGGCGGTGGCCGGGCCGGCGGGCAGGTCGTCGGCGGAGGCGCCCGACGGCGTCGGCACGCCGAACGGGCCTTCCAGGTCCGGCGTCTCCTCTTCCACGGCCTGGAACCACTGCGACAAGACCGCCTCGTAGATCGGCAGCCGCTCGGTCGGCGCGTCCAGCTCGTGATCGAGGTCACGCGACGGGAAGGGACTGGGCTCCGGCTGGGCCGGCGCCGGCACCACGGGGGCCGGCGGGGCGGCGGCCGGCGGCGCGGCGGCGCGGCCGTTCAGGCTGCCGTTGCCGTTGAAGCCGCCGTTGCCGTTGCCGTTGAAGCTGGGGCGAGCGCTGAGGCCCTGGGTGACCTGCTCCTCCGGCAGTTCCTGGAAGCCGGCGAACATGTCCACCGGCTGGCCGGCGGCCGAGTCCTCCATCGACGGGAACCAGGTCGCGGTGCTCTCCTGGGGCGTCTGCGCCGGCACCCCGGGCGGGGGCGTGTTCGGCGAGCCCGGCGACCAGCGCGGGACGCCGGTGACGCCCAGCTCCGGGCTGCCCGCGCTGGACACGAACTGCACCGGCATGCCGGGGTCGCCGACCGGTTCCTGCACCGCGAGCGGCTGCTCCTCCAGCGAGGCGGAGGGGCGCCGGGCCATGCCGAACGCGCTGGCGATGCCGCCGCCGGCCTGCACCGCGGGCCGCTCGGCGCCCGAGGGCGGCGTGTTGACTTCGGCCCCGGGGGCCAGCACCAGCGAGCCGGGCACGACGACGAGCGCGGTCATGCCGCCCTCGATGTCCTCGTTGCCGCGCAGCCGCACCTTGATGTCGTGCCGCTTGGCCAGCCGGGCGACCACGTACAGGCCCATCCGGCGGGACACCGCGACGTCGACCTCGGGCGGGTCGGCCAGGCGCTCGTTGGTCTCGTTCACGTCGGGGCCGGACATGCCCACGCCGCGGTCGTGGATCTCGATGGCCAGCTCGCCGCGCCGCGTCTTGGCGGTGCGCACGGTGACCTTGGTGTTCGGGTCGGAGAACGCGGTGGCGTTGTCCAGCAGCTCGGCGATGAGGTGCACGAGGTCGTTGACGGCCCGACCCTGCACGGTCAGCTCCGGCGTGGGCGCGACCTGGATGCGGGCGTACTGCTCGACCTCGGACACCGCGGCGCCGATGACGTCGCCGGCCGGCACCGGCCGGGTCAGCCGGCGGCCGAGATCCGTGCCGGACAGAACCAGCAGGTTCTCGCTGTTGCGCCGCATCCGGGTGGCCAGGTGGTCCAGCTCGAACAGGTTGGCCAGCTGGTCCGGGTCCTGCTCGTCCTGCTCCAGCCGGTCGATCAGGCCCAGCTGGCGTTCGACCAGGGCCTGGCTGCGCCGGGACAGGTTGACGAACATGGCGTTGACGTTGTCCCGCAGCATGGCCTGCTGGGCCGCCATCCGGACCGCCTCGCCGTGCACCGCGTCGAAGGCCCGGGCCAGCTGGCCGACCTCTTCCTTGGTGTGGATCGGGACCGGGTCGACCACTTCCCGCGCCGCTTCGGCCGGGTTCGGGTCGGTGAGGATGCGCTGCACTTCCTCGGGCAGCCGGTGGTCGGCGATGTCCAGGGCGGTGCGGCGCAGCACCCGCAGCGGGCGCAGCAGCGAGCGGGCCACGAACAGGGCGGTCACCAGGGCCAGCAGCAGCGCGCCGAGCACCAGCGCGGAGTTGCGGATCGCGGAGTCCTGCGAGGCGCTGGCCAGGTTGTCGGTCTGCTGCTGGAGCTGCTGCAGCAGGGCCTGCTGGACCTGGTTGGTCAGGTTGACCGTCAGCGTGGAGTCGATGTCCCACTGCGTCGTGGTCAGGCCGTCCAGCCCCTGGTTGTTGGTGCCGCGGATGAGCGCGGACTCCTCCAGCTTGTTGGCGTCGTCGACGATCAGGCCGGTGACCGTGTCGTCGAAGATGCGCTGCTGGTCGGGCGTGGCCGACTTGGAGAAGTCGTTCTTGGCCGCGTCGAGCTCGGCGTCCGCGGCCAGCAGGGCGCGCAGCTGGTCCTGCGGGAAGGACTTGGTCTGGAAGACCTGGAGCAGGATGCCGCGGCGGCGGGAGTCCTGCTCCTTGGCCCGGGCCACGGCGTTGGTGGCCAGCTGCAACCGCACCAGGCTCGGGTCGGCGATGGTGGAGATGGCCTGCTCACCGAGGTCGAGCAGGTTCTGGATGGAGTCGCTGTAGGCGTTGAACGTGGCGCTGGCCGGGTACTGGGACTCCTGCACGGCCTTGCGCAGGTTGGTCAGGCGGGACAGCTGGTCGGCCGCGGTCCTGAAGCGCTGCTCCACGTCGGTGGACAGACCGGGACCGAGCGTGGTGACCAGGTTGCGGAACGCGGTGATGTCCTGCACCACCCGGTCCCGCTCACGGTCCAGGCTGACCTGGTCGCCGGTGCGGTTGGCCGCGACGAACTGCGCGGTCAGGTCGCGCTCGCGCTGGAGCTGCTGCACCAGGTCGGCGACGGAGACCTGTAGCTGCACCTGCTTGGCCAGGCGCTGCGCGTCGGTGAGGTTGGACACGTCGGCGCTGACCCGGATGCTGCCCAGAATGAGCGCCAGAATCGTCGGGATCAGCAGGACGACCAGCAGCTTCGTGCGCAGCCGCCAGTTCTGCAGGCGCCACCGGGATCCGGTGCCGCCGCTCGTGCGGTCGATGTCGTCCACATCGCCGCTTGGTCCGGTATGTGCGGTTTCGTCGCTCACGTCAACATCACGCTGCGCAGCCAGTCCTTCACCCTTTTCGGGGCCACCCGAACGCGCCGGACCAGCGAGGCCTGGTCGGCCGGGGCCTTTGTCTCGACGGGCCACCCTGGGCTTCCTCATTCCAGCAGCAGTGTCTCGGTCCCTCCCCGGACCAAGTTGGTTCCGAAGTGGGCCGAATTGCAGCACAACCACGGGGCGTAATGCCAGACGGCCCCGCCGTCTCGTTCTTCAGTGGTCCGCGCCGACCACATCCACTAGCCCAAGAAGCGTAGTGGCGGATACCTCTGACGGGAAGACTCCAGATGCACTCACGGTATCCGCCGCGGGGGATGCCTTCATACGTCCGGGTGGCTACCATCCCCGCATGTTGGTATCGATCGTGGTTTGATGCCAGCGGCCCGGTTGGGGGGCCCGTAGATCAAATTAATGAGGTGCGCATGGCCATCGGAGCGGTACGACGGACCGCCGTGGCGCTCGCGGGCGCGCTGGGTCTGGTCGCTTCCGCGGCCGGGTGCAGCATGCTGCCCGGATCCGGCTCTTCCAGCTCGCCCACGCTCGAACACCCGGCGCTACGGGTCGGCTACGAGGCCCAGGTCGACGTGGCCCCGCTGTACATGGCGGTCAAGAGCGGCCTGTTCGACGCGGCCGGGCTGAAGATCGAGCTGGTGCAGGAGAGCAGCGACCAGGACGCGATCAAGCAGCTGGCCGGCGGCCAGCTCGACGTCGCGTTCGCCACGCACGTCGGCTTTTTCAAGGCCGAGGCCGGAGGCGCCCAGCTGGAGCTGCAGGGCGAGGCCTACCAGGCCGGCACCAACACGATGGCGCTGGTCACGCTGCCCTCGCTGGGCTACAACAACCCGATCTCCAAGCCGGCGCCGAAGATCGCCGTCAACGCCGACAACGACCTGGGCGTGCTGACCACCAAGTCGGTGCTGGACACCGCGGGCGTGCAGCAGAACAAGATCCAGTTCTCGGTGGTGCCGTTCAACGACATGATCACGGCGCTGCAGAACCGCACCGTGGACGCGGCCTGGATGGTGGAGCCGTTCATCACCAAGGCCGAGCAGCAGCTGGGCGCGACCATCCTGACCGACGCCGCCCGCGGCGCCACCCAGGAGTTCCCGATGACCGGCTACGCGTCGTCGAAGAAGTTCGCCGACGCCAACCCGAACACCATGACGGCGTTCCGCAAGGCGTTGCAGCAGGCCCAGGAGCAGGCCTCGGACCGGCTCCAGGTGCAGACCGTGCTGAAGGACTACGCCGGGGTCGACGCCGCCACCGCCGACCTCATCTCCGTGGGTGACTTCCCGACCACGTTGAACGCGGTGCGCCTGCAGCGCGTAGCCGACATGATGCAGACGTCCGGAATGTTGTTGAACCGCCTGGACGCCCAGTCGATGCTGCCACCCTCGCAGCAGAACAGCTGATCGAGATTTTTTGACGAAATAGACGACGGCCGGGTCGGGATTTCCCGACCCGGCCGTCGCTTTGCCGCTACGTGAATGTCAAGATCCGGTGGGCGCGGCCAGGCAGTAGGTCAACTTCAGCGGGTCGTAGACGAGCCCATCTCCCCCGTCACACGCGCTCTTGTCCGCCTTGTCCTTGATGACCTTGACCTGGTAAACCGACGGGTCGGTGCAGGACTTCGGCGCGTACCCCATCTCCGCGCCGCTCGAGTTCAGGTCGTAGCACTTGCCGTCGGCGAGCACCGGCGCCAGGCACAGCTTCACGTTGTTGAGCGTGCCCTCCTCGTAGTACTCGTCGTAGCCGGCGTCCTTCGGGCAGCTGTCGCTCGCCTTCAGCACCACGCCGACGATGTAGTTCTGCTTCCCGGAGGCGCAGTCGACCTTCTCGTAGTTCGGCTTGATGGTGGTGCCGGTGACGTTCGCGCACTCGCCGACCGCGGTGTTGTGCGCGTCGTCGGTGCTGCTCGCCACCGTGCCGACGCCGAGGCTGATGACCACCCGCACGATGATCACCACCACGATCACGCCGAGCACGCCGCCGATGCTGGCCAGCAGCCGCCGGCTCTTCTTGGGCGGAGTGCCCAGTGGGGCCTGCGGGAAGGGCTGCGGCTGGCCCGGCAGCGGGCCGGTGCCGGGCACGGGCCCGGCGCCGGGCGGCACCTGGCCGCCGCCCTGGAACGGCTGCTGGCCGGGGAACTGGCCCTGCGGGGCCTGCGGATACGGCTGTCCCTGTGGCGCCTGCGGATACGGCTGTCCCTGAGGCTGGGGCGCCTGCGGGTCCTGCGGGCCCGGAGGCATGGGTGGAGTGCTCATGGGTGTCCCTCTGTGGTGTTTCGCGTGACAAAACGCCTGGCCTCAGGCGTCACAACCCCCGAAGGCCCGGACAGTAGCCACCGCCGGGTCGCGCCCGTCGGGTATTTACCGGTTGGTTATGTGAAGACGAGATTTGGGCACGCGGGGTGCCCGGAAATGCCTCCGCGCGCCACTGTCGGCAGTCGGTTGGTCACCACTCGTAAACTCGATCTTCAAGAAATCTTTGATGTGATCTGCATCACACAACCGGTTCGAGGCGGCTGGCCGGCCGCGGGATTGGCAATCCGGTTCCCCGCGTTGCAACACTGGGCTGTCCCCCGATGTTGTGAGGAGCACGAGCGGTGACCGACGGACCTCTGATCGTCCAGTCCGACAAGACGCTGCTGCTGGAGGTCGACCACCCGCTCGCCGACGAGACGCGCGTGGCGATCGCGCCGTTCGCCGAGCTGGAGCGGGCCCCGGAGCACGTGCACACGTATCGGGTGACGCCGCTGGCGCTGTGGAACGCGCGGGCGGCCGGGCACGACGCGGAGCAGGTGGTCGACGCGCTGGTCCGGTACAGCCGGTACCCGGTGCCGCAGCCGCTGCTGGTCGACGTCGTGGACACGATGGCCCGGTTCGGCCGGCTACAGCTGGTGAACAACCCGGCGCACGGCCTGACCATGGTGTCGACCGACCGCGCGGTGCTGGAAGAGGTGCTGCGCAACAAGAAGATCAACCCGATGCTCGGGGCCCGGGTCGGCGAGGACACGGTGGTCGTGCACCCGAGCGAGCGCGGCCGGCTCAAGCAGGCGCTGCTGAAGGTGGGCTGGCCGGCCGAGGACCACGCCGGCTACGTCGACGGCGAGGCGCACCCGATCGCGCTGGCCGAGAACGGCTGGCAGCTGCGCGACTACCAGCGGCTGGCGGCCCAGTCGTTCTGGGCCGGCGGCTCGGGCGTGGTGGTGCTGCCGTGCGGCGCGGGCAAGACGCTGGTCGGCGCGGCGGCGATGGCCGAGGCCCAGGCCACCACCCTGATCCTGGTGACCAACACGGTCGCCGGCCGGCAGTGGAAGCGGGAGCTGGTGGCCCGGACCTCGCTGACCGAGGACGAGATCGGCGAGTACTCGGGCGAGCGCAAGGAGATCCGGCCGGTCACCATCGCCACGTACCAGGTGATCACCCGCAAGACCAAGGGCGAGTACAGGCACCTGGAGCTGTTCGACTCCCGCGACTGGGGCCTGGTCATCTACGACGAGGTGCACCTGCTGCCCGCGCCGGTGTTCCGGATGACCGCCGACCTCCAGTCCCGCCGGCGGCTCGGGCTGACCGCGACCCTGGTCCGCGAGGACGGCCGCGAGGGCGACGTGTTCTCGCTGATCGGGCCGAAGCGCTACGACGTGCCGTGGCGGGACATCGAGGCCCAGGGCTGGATCGCGCCGGCCGACTGCGTCGAGGTGCGGGTGACGCTGACCGACAACGAGCGGCTCCAGTACGCCACGGCCGAGCCCGAGGAGCGGTACAAGCTCTGCTCCACCGCCCGCACCAAGCTGCCGGTGGTGCAGGCCATCCTGGACAAGCACAAGGGCGAGCCGACGCTGGTGATCGGGGCGTACCTGGACCAGCTCGACGAGCTGGGCGAGGGCCTGCGGGCCCCGGTGATCCAGGGCTCGACCAAGAACAAGGAGCGCGAGGAGCTGTTCGACGCGTTCCGGCGGGGCGAGCTGAAGACGCTGGTCGTGTCCAAGGTGGCCAACTTCTCCATCGACCTGCCCGAGGCGTCGATCGCCGTGCAGGTGTCGGGCACCTTCGGCTCGCGGCAGGAGGAGGCCCAGCGGCTGGGCCGGCTGCTGCGGCCCAAGGGCGACGGCCGGCAGGCGCACTTCTACTCGATCGTCTCCCGGGACACGCTGGACGCCGACTACGCGGCCCACCGCCAGCGCTTCCTGGCCGAGCAGGGCTACGCGTACAAGATCGTGGACGCCGACGACCTGCTGGGCCCGGCGCTGCCCGAAGTGGGCTGAAACGCTTGGAAGGGGGCTTTCCTGCACTCGGAGTGGAGAATCGCCGCTTTGATCATGGACGTGGCTAGATGGTGAGGATGGACATGGGGCGGTCGAAGTCGTCGACCGCCCACATCAGCTCCAGGGCGTTCACCTCGGTGGTGACCACCACGGCCCGGTGGGCCACGGCGGTGGCGGCCACCATCGCGTCGGTGCGGTTGGCCCGGCCGGTGACCATGAAGTCGATCATGTACTCGTGCAGGACGCCGGACTCGGACTCGTCCTCCCAGTCGGTCTTGCACGCCTTGAGCACGTCGACCGGCAGCTGGCCCTCGGTGCGGCGGCGCAGCTCGTGCCGCACCGCGGAGGGCACGACGATCGCGCACTCGTCGAGCAGGAAGCACTTGTGCAGGGCCATGAACGCGCGGTTGTTGTCCAGCGCCGCCAGCAGCGCCCCGACCGTGTAGACCACCGGCGGCCGGAACTTGCCGGTCACTGCTGGGCCGAGCCCTGCTGGGGCGGCCGCAGCCGGGCGCGGGCGGCCTCGATGGCCTCGTCGGCGCTGGCCAGCTCGGGCTTGGTCAGCGGGCCGTACCGGCTCTCCCAGTACTCCATCGCCGTCAGGCCCTCCTGGTTGAGCACGTGGTACTCCACTACCCGGGTGACGTAGGTGGCCAGCGCCAAGCGCGCGTCGTCGGCCAGCTCCTGGACCCGCGGCGCCAGGTCCTCGGGGAGGGTGATCGTCACTCGCTTGCTCGGCACGGGGAACAGTATGGCGGCCCCGTGTTAACCCCGGGTGCACGCCATCCCAATGGGCGGCGGGATGTAGCCGTTCAGCGGCGGCGCAACCGTCCGACGACCACGATGAGCAGCACCGCCAGGCCGATGACCACGGCGGCTCGTTTGGCAACGGACGTTCCGGCGAACCGCGCCAGGTCCAGGGGTTCGACCTCCGGGGACGGGTCCGAACGGGAAGCCGCGGGCTGTGGCGGAGACGGGTCCGAATCGGCGGCCGCGGACCGGGGCGGGGATGGATCGGCGGCCGGGCTTTCCTCGGCCGGGGCCAGTTTCCCGGCCAGGCACTCCGCGAACCGGTCCAGGATCTTGCCGCCGACCTCGGTGATCATGCCCCGCCCGAACTGGGCCGGCCGGCCGGTCACGCTCAGGTCGGTGACGACGTGGGCGACGGTCCCGCCGGTTTCCGCCGAAAGGGTGACCTCGACGGTCGCGGAGGCGGTGCCGTTGCCGCGACTGTCCTTTCCGGACGCCTTGAGCACGGCCCGCCGGGCTTCGGCGTCGACGGTCGCGAACGAGCCGGTCCCTTTGTACAGCAGGGCCACCGGCCCGAGCTTGACCTTGATCGAGCCGGTGAACGACTCATCCGTGACCTCGCCGAGCGTGGCCCCCGGCATGCACGGCGCGACCCGCCGCGGGTCGAGCAGCGCCGACCAGACCTCGTCGATCGGCGCTGCCACCCGGAACTGGTGTTCCAACCGCACCGGTCAGCCCCCGACGGCCAGCGTCAAGGCCCGGCCGGTCAGCACCTTGGCCAGCTGGCTGCGGTACGCCGCATCGCCGTTGCCGTCGGCGCCGGGGCTGGTGTCCTCGGCGGCGTGCTCGGCCGCGGCCCGCAACACGTCGGCCCCGGCGGGCTGCCCGATCAGCGCCTGCTCGACGCCGACGGCCCGCACCGGCACCGAGTCCATGTTGGTCAGGCCGACCCGGGCATCGGCGATCTTGCCGCCACTGACCTGCAACGACACGCCGACCGCGACGATCGACCAGGCCTGGGCCACCCGGTTGAACTTCTCATAGTGCGACAACCAGCCGGTGTGCTTGGGAATCCGCACCGCCACCAGCAACTCGTCGGAGGCCAGCGACGTGGTGAAGTAGTCCACGAAGAACTCGGCCGCCGGCACCTCCCGCCGCCCAGACGGACCCGCCACCACCATCACCGCGCCCAAAGCCAGCGCCGGGGCCAGCAGATCGCCGGCCGGATCGCCGTGGGCCAGCGCGCCGCCGAACGTGCCACGGTGGCGAACCTGGGGATCGGCAACGGTTTCCGTGGCCCGCGCCAGCAGCGACGCGTGCTCGAGGACCAGGTGGTCCCGGGCCACCTCGTAGTGCGTGGTCATCGCGCCGATGACGAGGTCGTCGCCCTCCTCGCGCACGCCGCGCAGCTCGGGGACCCGTCCGATGTCGACCACCACGGTCGGCGCGGCCAGCCGCATCTTCAGCACGGGCAGCAGGCTTTGCCCGCCGGCCAACACCTTCGCGTCCTCGCCGGCGTCGGACAGCGCGCGGATCGCTTCTTCCACAGTGGACGGACGGGCGTAGTCGAAGGCAGCGGGAATCATTGGATCGCGCTCCAAACCCGGAACGGCGTGCACGGCATCTCGATGTCGTTGACGCCGAGGTGCCGCACGGCGTCCACGATCGCGTTGACCACGGCCGGCGTCGAGGCGATGGTGCCGGCCTCGCCGACTCCCTTGACACCCAACGGATTTGTCGTCGACGGCGTCTCGGTACGGTCGGTGACGAACGACGGCAGATCGGCCGCCGACGGCAGCAGGTAATCGGCGAAAGTGCCGGTGGTCAGGGTGCCGTTCTCGTCGTGCACGGCCTCCTCGAACAACGCCTGGGCGATGCCCTGGGCCAGTCCGCCGTGCACCTGACCCTCGACGATCAGCGGATTCACCACCGTGCCGACATCGTCGACGCAGACATAGGAGCGAATCGCCACCCGCCCGGTCTCGGTGTCCACCTCCGTGGCGCACAGGTGGGTTCCGTGCGGGAAGGAGAAGTTCTCCGGATCGAACGTCGCCTCGGAGTCCAGGCTCGGCTCCATGCCGTCGGGCAGATCGTGCGCGGCGAACACCGCCAGCGCCACATCGCCGATGCCGGTGCCACGATCGGTGCCGCGCACGGTGAATCGGCCGCCGGCGAAGTCCAGGTCGTCCTCACTGCATTCCAGCATGTGCGCGGCGACCCGGCGGGCCTTGGCGACCACCTTGTCCGTGGCCTTCACCACCGCGATCGCGCCGACGGTCAGCGAGCGGGAACCGTAGGTGTCCATGCCCTTGTGCGAGGACTGGGTGTCGCCGTGCAGCACCTCGACGTCCTCGAACGGCACGCCGAGCTGGTCGGCGACGATCTGGCTCCACGCCGTCTCATGCCCCTGCCCGTGCGGCGAGGATCCGGTGACGACCTCGACCTTGCCGCTGGGCAGCATCCGGATGGCCGCGTGCTCCCAACCGCCGGCCCCGTAGGACAGCGAGCCCAGCACCCGGGAGGGCGCCAGCCCGCACATCTCCGTGAACGTGGAGATGCCGATGCCCAGCTGCACGGCGTCGCCACGCTCGCGGCGCTCCAACTGCTCCCGCCGCAGGCCGTCGTAGTCGAACAGCTGCTTGGCCTTGGCCGTGGCCGCCTCGTAGTTGCCGGAGTCGTAGGTCAGGCCGCAGACCGTGGTGAACGGGAACTCCTCGTGTGTGATCCAGTTCTTCTCGCGGACCGCCATCGGGTCCATGCCCAGCTCCGCGGCCAGCTCGTCCATCAGGCGCTCGATGGCGAAGGTGGCCTCGGGCCGGCCGGCGCCGCGGTAGGCGTCGGTCATCACCTTGTTGGTGAACACGTTGGTGCAGCTGAACCGGTAGGCCGGGATCTTGTAGATGGCGTTGTACATGAACGCGCCCAGGATCGGGATGCCCGGGGTCACCAGGCTCAGGTACGCGCCCATGTCGGCCAGCAGGTCGACCTTCAGGCCGGTGATCACGCCGTCCCGGGTCGCGGACAGGGTCAGCCGCTGGATCTGGTCGCGGCCGTGGTGGCCGGTGGCCAGCGACTCGGAGCGGGTCTCGGTGTGCTTGACCGGCTTGCCCAGCCGGCGGGCGACCAGGAAGACCAGCATCTCCTCCGGCGTCACCTGGAGCTTGCCGCCGAAGCCGCCGCCGACGTCCGGCGCGATCACCCGGATCTTGTGCTCGGGCACGCCCAGGGTCAGGGCCAGCATCAGCCGCAGGATGTGCGGGACCTGGGTGGCCGACCACAGCGTGCACTGCTCGCCGGTCGGGTCGCACACCACCGACCGCGGCTCCATGAACGCCGGGATCAGCCGCTGCTGCCGGTACTTCCGCTCGATGACGACCTCGCCCGCGGCGATGGCCTCGTCCACGTTTCCGCCGGTGCCGGCCTCGGCCGAGTCGAACACCCAGAGCGCGTTCTTGTTGGTGCCCAGGGACTCGTGCACGAGCGGCGCGTCGTCGGCGATCGCCAGCTCCATGTCCAGCACCACCGGCAGGTCTTCGTAGTCGACGTCGATGGCCTCCAGGGCGTCGTGCGCCTCGGCGGAGGTCCGGGCGACGACGATCGCCACCGCCTCGCCGGCGTAGTTGACCGTGTCCACGGCGATCGACGGGTGCGCCGGGGTTTTCATGTCCGGCGTGATCGCCCACGCGCAGGGCAGACTGCCCTGTTCCGCGGCCAGGTCGGCACCGGTCAGCACGGCCAGCACGCCGGACTTGGCCCGTGCCGCCGTCGTGTCGATGGCGGTGATCCGGGCGTGGGCGACGGGGCTGCGCAGGATGGCCATGTGCACCAGGCCGGGCAGCGTGATGTTGTCCGTCCAGCGGGTACGTCCGGTGATCAGGCGGGCGTCTTCCTTGCGACGTCTGGGCTTTCCGATCTCCGTGGTGGTCATTCGCCGCCGCCCACGGCCTCGCGCTCCCGCTCGGCCGCCGGCTTCAGCCGGTGCGCCGCGTCCTGGACCGCGCGCACGATGTTCTGGTAGCCGGTGCAGCGGCAGAGGTTGCCCTCCAGGCCGTGCCGCACGGTCCGCTCGTCCGGATCGGGGTCGTCGGCCAGCAGGTCGATCGCCTGCATGATCATGCCCGGCGTGCAGAACCCGCACTGCAGGGCGTGGTTGTCGTGGAACGCCTGCTGCACCGGGTGCAGCTGGCCGTCCCGGGCCAGTCCCTCGATGGTCGTGATCTCGCAGCCGTCGGCCTGCACCGCCAGCATCGAGCAGGACTTCACGCTGTGGCCGTCCACATGCACCGTGCAGGCCCCGCAGTTGCCGGTGTCGCAGCCGACGACCGTGCCCACCTTGCCCAGCTTCTCGCGGAGATGCTGCACGAGCAGTGTGCGCGGCTCGACCTCGTCGGTGTAGCTCACCCCGTCCACGATCATGGTGATACGCATGTCGCCTCCAGGCAGCGCCGAACCCGCCACCGCGTCGTGATCGGGCTCACACCGCCGAGCCTGCCCCCGTCGGCCGGCGGACACAATCATTGGCGCAGATGCGGCGGCGGCCCGCCATTACCGCCGCACCTGCGCCTACCCACAACCCGTCACCGCTTGGAAGGGGGCTTTCCTCCACTCCGAGTGCAGGAAAGCCCCCTTCCAAGCTTCAGAGGCTTGACGGGGTCAGCCGGTGCGGTG
>Ga0307511_10004168_pt1 | contig 14751 bp, 20 predicted proteins | sample 13_EM_MG_FD_200266 | JGI IMG/M metagenome (GOLD analysis project Ga0307511, IMG submission 200266) | Populus trichocarpa ectomycorrhiza microbial communities from riparian zone in the Pacific Northwest, United States - 13_EM | ecosystem: Host-associated > Plants > Roots > Unclassified | place... | reverse complement strand
TAGGGCTTCTGCCAACTCCGACCGTGCCTCCAAAGGGTCCGATGTCTCAAGCGAAAACACCAATTTTATGTGTCTCGCTTCCTTCATCCCACCAAGCATCCTGAACAACTCGGCTGCCCAAGGTAAGTGAGTTTCATAGCGTGCGATGGCGATAATGAGTTCGGAGAATAGAGGGGACGTGATAGTCGACAATAGCCCTAGAATTGTGGTGAGACGCTTGTCCCCAAGGCACCAAGTTTTGATGTATAGAGATCGGAGAACCTTGAGCCGCGATAAATCGAGACCTTCTAGGTTCACCATCAGCTCCGATCCGTGGATAGACCCATGCGGAACCCCTCACCAACTAAGGAACGATCGCTCATGTTGCTAAATCGCAGGGTCTCTAAGGTCTCAGCACACGCCTCCAACAGAACAGGCGCACAGCCCTCGCTCCAGCGTAGGTCGTTGTGACGGAACTGTAGGCTGACGCACGAAGCGATGAGGCGCGTCCAAATCTCGACTGAAGAAGTTCTGGAAAGCACCAACCGCCCCCGGAATCTCGGTGCAGGTGGTGGAATGGACTCTGCGTTGGGGATGATTGTGTTATATATTTGTGTCTGAGCTTCCTGGATCCCGATGTAGACCAGGTTCGGGAAACGAGAGAGGAAATACGACAATTGTTGAGGAGTGCCACAGGGCTGGTGCAACGTGATGGATCGTAATGTTTGTGAGAAGTGTCCAAAATAGCGTTCGAGGACTCGTATAAAGCGGTGGATCTCCAGGTGTTGAAGTTTTAGGGCACGGACATTCGTGAGAGTGGAAAAGAAGTGTAATGTAAGGGGGTTGAACGCCTGAGGCACGAACCAATAACCCTTGGCGGGCCATTGCTCCACTCGGATTGCCTTCACGAGGGGCAGAAGACCTAGCTCGTGGAGCTTAGATAGCGGCTCCAGCCGGCTACGATCGACGTCAGGCCCACCCCCCACGAAAGTAAGGGTGTGGTGGAGGTGTGGGACGGCGGCGGTGTACCAAGAACTGGAAGTTAATGAACACGCCTTGAGGGCGTCGAGGTCGTGGATGAGGTGGGCGGTGATCATCTCGACGATATCGTAGGGGGGTGGGGTTGGGTGGGTCGATTCGTATGTGGTACGCGGCTCGTTGGGTACATCGTCAACGTGATTGGCCCTTCGATGGCAAGCAATCACCGTCCGAGTCGACTGGCTGGTTGTTGGAGACGCCGACATCGTGGAAGAGGTCAGCAGTGCCTCAAGGTGATCGGACCTGATTAGTTCGATGGGCGGATTCAAACGCCCAAAGCGACCACTGCATGTCATATCTCAGGTTCGTCGCATCGTGGAAGCGTTGGAAAGAGAGCTGGGGCGGTACGTCCACCAGTGTCGATAAAATCCCACAACACCCCACTCGCGCTACAGACAATGTTTTATTGTTTCAAGGGAGAACCCGTATTATCCATTAGCGTTACGTTTAGGGATCACACATAGCCAAATCCTGAGACACCGCTCACGCTACGGAGTTTTGTTTGAGATGTTATTTCATTACATCAAGGAGGAGTCTGTGTTATATGATAGTATTACAACTTCGAGATGTGGAGAGGGGACGTAGGTATTTAATCAATGTCGAGGAAGTCCCATTGATAAGGGCGGAATCGTGAGATGTGAATGGTGGGTGGGGAGTCGAGAAAATCGAGGAGACCTGCTGCAGTCGCTGAATCTAGGGCTTCTGCAAACTCCGACTGTGCCCCAGAAGGGTTCAACGTCTCAAGTGAAAACACCAATTTGATGCGTCTGGCTTCCTTAATCCTACCAAGCATCCCGAACAACTTGACTGCCCAGGGTAAGTGGGTCTCACAGCGCATGATGGCAATAGTGAGTTCTGAGAACACAGGGGATGTGATAGTCGACAATAGCCCTGGAATAGCGGGGGGGCGGTTGTCTACCAGGCCCCAAGTTTGGAAGTATAGATATCGGAGAACCTTGAGCCGCGATAGATCGAGACCTTCTGTTCACCATCAACTCCAATCCGGGGATAGACCCATGCGGAATCACTCACCAACCAAGGTGTAATCACTCATGCGGCTGAATCGCAGGGTCTCTAAGGTCTCAGCACACGCCTCCAACAGGACGGGTGCACAGCTTTCGCTCCAGCGCAGGTCGATGTGACGGAACTGTAGGTTGACGCGTGAAGTTATGAGGTGCGCCAAGATTTCGACCGAAGGAGTTCTGGAAAGCACCAGCCGCCCCCGGAGTTTCGGTGCATGGGACAGAACGAGTTCCGTCTCGGGGACGATTTTATTGGATACGTGAATCTGAGGGTCCCGGATCCCAATGTTGTCCAGGTTTGGGAAACGAGAGAGGAAATATGACAGCTGTTGAGGAGTGCCACAGGGCTTGTACAACATGATGGATCGTAGTGTTTGTGAGAAGTGTCCGAAGTAGCGTTCGACGACTAATATAAAGCGGTGGATCTCCAGGTGATGAAGGTTTAGAGTGTGGACGTTTGTGAGAGCGGAAAAAAAGCCCAAGGTGAGGTGGTCGAATGCCTGAGGCACGAACCAATAACCCTTGTTGGGCCATTGGTCCACTCGGATTTCCTTCACGAAATGCAGTAAACCAAGCTCGTGGAGCTTGGATAGTGGCCCCAGCTGGTTACGATCGGCACCAGGCTCATCATCGACGAGGATAAGCGTGTGGTGGAGATGCGGGACCGCGGCGGTATACCAGGAGCGGGAAGTTAACGAACACGCCTTGAGAGCGTCGAGGTCGTGGATGAGGTGGGCGATGATAATTTCCACGATATCGTACGGGAACGGGGTTGGGCGAGCTGATTCGTGTGTGATACGCGTCTCTGGGGACGCATTATCGAGGCAATCAACCCTTCGCTCCCAAGCAGGCTGGTTTGTCCCTACTGTACGGTTTAGGAGCTAGGGCAACATGTGCACTAGCAGAGGACCATACCTGGTATCGGAGACACAGATCGCCTCGAGCGGCCTATATCACTGGTTGTTGGAGACGTCGTCATCGTGGAAGAGGTCAAAGGCGTGTCAAAGTGATCGGGACCAATCGGCTCAACGGCAGACCCAAATGGCACCCAAGGCGATCGCCTTGGTCGCGGAGAGCGTATGTGTCGTGGTACACGTTCGTCGCATCGCATTACCGTCGGAATGGGAGTTGAGTGATACATCTACGATTCGCAGTATGACAATCAAATCCCACAACACCCCATTCACACTACAGATCTTTCGAGACGATGTTTTATTGGTTTCAAGGGAGAGCCCATATTATACATTAGCGTTACAACTCCGTAAGGTTTGCGGTCGTGGCATAGGGTGCGTACGAATGACGTTTAGTCGAAATCGAGGAAATCCCATCTATAGTGGCGGAATCGCGCGATACGGATGACGGGTGGGGAATCCAGAAAGTTAAGGAGACCTTGCGCAATCACTGTGTCTAGGGATTTTACCAGCTCCTCCTGCGCCCCCGAACAACCCGACGTCTCGAGCAAAAACACCAAGTTGAAACGTCTGACTTTATGCATCGCGCGCAAGTCCCCGAACAAAGGGACCGCCCAGGGTAAACAAGTCTCATAGAATGCGACGTCGATAACGAACTCGGAAAACGCAGGGGATTTGATAGTCGATAACAGCTTCGTGAGGGTGGTGGGTGGATGTACTCCTGGGCTGGGGTCGGCCGCCCAGGGCGCAACATGGAGGGATCGGAGAACCTTGAGAGGCGATAGATCGAGACCCTCTGCTCGCCGTCAGCACAAGTCCATAGACAAACGAATGCAGAACCGCTTACTAGTTAGACCATCCATTATGCCAAATCGCAGTGTCTCTAAGGTCTCAGCACAGGCCGCGAACAAAATAGGTGCGCAGCCTGCACTTTTGTATAAGTCCATTTGACGGAACTGTAGGTCACTGTTTGAAGCGATGAGGTGTTCCAAAGTCTCGGGCCACCCGAAGCTACGGAGCGCCAGTCGACCCCGTAGTTTCAGCGCTGAAAACGGAACGAGCTCCATCTCGGGGATAGTTGTGATGGGTTCGAGTGTGCGAATGTTCCAGATTCCGACGTTGTCCAGGTTCGAAAAGAGGGAGAGGAAGTGCGAAAGTTGTCGAGGAGTGCAGCACGGACTGTACAAGGTGATGGATCGTAGCGTTTGCGAGAAGTGTCCGAAGTGATGTTCGGCGCCCGGTATGAATTCGCAAATATCCATACCCTGAAGTTTCAGAGTGTGGACGTTCGCGAGGGCGGAAAAGTAGCACAGGTCGAGGTGGCTGGGTACGAACCAGCGCGTGTTGTTGATCCCTTGCTTCACCCGGATTGTTTTCACGAGATGGATTAAACCCAACTTGTGGAGCTCGGACAATGGCTTCAGCTGGCGACGGCAGATCTCCGGTTTGTCCTCCGTGAGAGTAAGTGTATGGTGAAGGTGTTGGACCGCGGCGGTATACCAGGAGTTGGAAGTCAATGAACATGCCTTGAGAGCGTCGAGGTCGTGGATGAGGTGGGCGGTGATCATTTCCACGATATCGTACGGGAGTGGGGTTGGGTGGTTCGATTCGTGTGTGGTACGCGGCTCCGGGGGCGCATTCTCGAGGCGATTGGTCCTCTGATGCCGAACAGTCACCATGCGAGTCGATTTGTTCGTCCCTACTGTGTGAACAGTGTAAGGATTAGGACCGTACGTGTACTAGTGGAGGATCTTACTTGGTATTGGAGATGTGGATCGCCTCAAGCAACCTACATCGCTGGCCATCGTCATCGTGGCAGAGGTCAGAAGCGCCTCAAACTCAAAGTGATCGGACTCAATCGGCTCAACAACATCAGAAGGAGAGCTGGGGGGTAGGTCTATGATATGCGGTGATAACCAAATCCCACTAACGTTATAGCTTTCATTTCTCGAGACGTTGTTTTGTCGTGTCAATTGGGAGCCCATATCATACATTGGCACTACAACGGTGTGTACGAATGGCTTCTAATCGAAGTCAAGGAAATCCCATTTATGGTGGCGGCGCCGCGAGATGCGGATGGTAGGTGGGGAGTCAAGGAAATCAAGTAAACCTTCTGCAGTCGCCGAGACTAGGGCTTCCGTCAACTCCCGATGTACCTCCGGGAGACCAACCCTCTCGAGCGAAAACACCAATTTGAACCGTCTTACTTTATGTATCGTGCGCAACCTCCCGAACAACGGAACCGCCAAGGGTAAACGAGCCTCATAGCGCGCGACGGCGATAATGAGCTCGGAAAATGCAGGTGATGTGATATTCGATAACAGCCTCACCAAGGCGGGGGGGCTGTGGTCCACTGGGCTGAGATTGGCCACATAAGCCGAGACTTGGAGAGATCGGAGAACCTTGAGAGGCGATAGGTCGAGATCTTCCGTTTACTGTCAGCGTAAATCGATAGACAAATAGATGTGAAGTCACCCACCACCTGTGCCGTCTATTACGCCAAGTTGCAATGTTTCTAAGGTCTCAGCACAGGCCTCAAACAAAATCGGTGCGCAGCTTGTACTCCCACGTAGGACCATGCGGCGGAACCGTAGGTCACTGTTTGAAGTGATGAGGTGTTTCCACATCTCTGGCCACCAAAAGGTCTGCAGGGCCAGCCGTCCCCGCAGTTTCAATGCGGAAAACGGAACGGGTTCCATCTCGGAGGTAGCCGTGATGAGTAGTTCTGGCGTACAAGTGTTCCGGATTCCGATGTTGTCCAGGTTCGAAAAGAGAGAGAGGAAGTATGATAGTTGTCGAGGAGTACAACGTGGATCGTACAAAATGATGGATCGCAGCGCTTGCGAGAAGGGTCCGAAGTAGCGTTCGGCGCCTGGTATGAAGTCGCAAATACCCACATTTTGAAGTTTTAGAGTGTGAACATTTGTGAAGGCGGAAAAGTTGCGTAGGTCGAGGTCACTGAATGCCCCGGGCGCGAACCAGCGCGTGTTGGACCCTTGCTTCACCCAGATTGTTTTCACCAGATGGATGAGGCCCAGTTCGTGGAGTTTGGATAATGGTTCCAGCTGGCGACGACCGATCTCCGGGTTATCCCCCGTGAAGGTGAGTGTATAGTGAAGGTGCGGGGCCGCGGCGATGTACCAGGAGCGACAAATCAATGAACACGCTTTGAGAGCACGGAGGTCGTGGAGGTGAGCGGTGATTGTTTCCAAGATGTCGTACGGCAAAGGGAACGGGTGGGACGATCTGTATGTGGTATGCGTTTCCGAGGGTGGATTATCGGGGAGGTGATGCTGAGCGATGACCATACGAGTGGAGAGATTCGTCCCTGCTGCTCGAACAGGGTAGAGGTCAGAATCATTTGGGCCTGACAGTGGGGGGTCGTACCTATCGAAGGTGTTGGTTTCCTAGAACTTGAGTCGCCTATATCTCTGCATGTTGGTGTAATCATCACCGTGGCGGAGATGGAGAGCTACTCTCCAGACCACGTCTTGTTACCAGTGCCCAGGTGGACCGTTCTTTCGATGTCGCGGGGTTTGTCAGCATTTCCCACGCTCCGGGTCTTGTTGAGCTCGGTCTGAAAGGGAACCGTCAGCAATGGTTGTAGTTACAGAAGACGCGTTGAAGACCTGAAGGATCCTGTAGGGGTCTGACCTCCAGGTTGTAACCACCACTCGGTCTCTCTTCGCGTTGAACAGTTGGGAGACCACATCCCGTTCGCCCCGTTCGACAGCCTTCCTCTGGATCGCCCACACAGTCCTGTGGTTGGGAGCCTGATAAGTGAATCGCATGGGATACGTACCATCTGTTGGACTCACCTCGTCAGAGCGCCAATGTGCTGGGTTCACCCGTTGGTCTTCCGTTCGCTACCGGTCAAGAACTCTGCACACAACGGCGCAGGCAAGACCAAGCTCGACGAAGTCGGCTGTGTTGGCGGCGGAATCCTACTTATATCTCAGCCTGGAATAGATCATTGGAGAAGGGAGGACGTACCCTGATCGTCCGAGTCGTCAGAAGTCCCCGACGGAGACAAAAACCGCAACGACTGGTGAAATCCTCGGAGTCCCCTTGGAAAATTTCATATAATCGGTGCACGCGTTTAACGGGGGGAAGACGCTTTCAAGTTCCTCACTTTCGGCCGGTGGAACGTCGTATCCATGGTCAACTCGAGGTGGTTGAAAGGGAACGTGACGGAATTAATACGGGTAAGCGACTCTTCCCCACAACGAGGCTCTGGAGACGCTGCTCCCACTCCTCTTCTCAACCCTATCCTACCTGAGATGCACAGGAACGCTCGTCGACTGTCGCCACTCACGGATCCTCCACTCGACCCCGCTTCAACATCAGGGGTATTCTTTCAAACACCTGAAGAGCCCTGTCACGATTCAAATACCAGTCGCCCGCACATTATCGCAGAGAGGAAGACGGGTCTGGGGCGACGAGGGGTGGATTATTTGGACCTGCTGGCGTGAATATCGACATAGAAGATCTCAATGTGAGTCCAGCATGAGCCGTTCGTGTTCTCGTCGAGTGATTCATCCCACGGCGCAGGTTCAGTTTTCTCGTTTTCAGCCATCAATCGTAGTTGCTTGGCCTGGAATAGACGTGGATCAGAGTGTCTTTCTCCCTCCAGATTTCTTGACGAATGTCCGACATAAACTTCCGCAAAATTGATATGGACCCCCACGACGCCAATTTGACACTTGTGTTCGAGGATCCGCCTTACGGTCCGGGGGTTGATGAAGTCAAAGTCAGCCCCCTCGGTCACCTTATCCCACCCATCCAAGCTTCAATCTTATCCCGATATCACCTGGTTTACGCAGAACCTAAACCTCCAAACCCTCGTTTCCATTCTGAATAGCACGAAATCGGCTGAATTCCCAGACGCGCTCAGATCGCTATCACCAGACGCTCAAGATACGCTCGTGAAGTACTTATACAAGTGGATGGTTATGCCTGGCTGGGGTGATGTGAGCGGAAGCGTGTTGTTGGGCTGGCACGAGAAAGTGCGTTACGTGTTTCCACCATTACGTCGCCCCTTCTCGAGATCTCTGCTGACGAACGCTATGGGCAATTCCAGCTTACTGAGATCGCCAGAACCGGATGTGTCGTCAGTGTCATGACCGACAGAAGGACTGCATGAAAGACCGCAGCCATCATGTGTAAATCTGCGTCGTCCGGAATTAAACTGTCATCTCAACCCCCCGTCCATATCAAAAATGCCACACGACTTTTCAAAGTACCGTGTTTGCCGAAGGTCGAACTTTACCTACGCTTTTGGTTCTTACCAAAGATCCTCCCTGTGACGCGTACTCTCCAACGCTTGAAACGATTTCCTCGCGTGATTTTCGCCAGCCTGGAGGAGCCGTACAAAACGAAAGCCCAGACAAGACGATCACAGTCCTTTATGTCAGATTGGCTCACCTCGAGTACCCGGACCGCCGATTCAAGCTGGGCCTCTCTGTTCCTTATCGACCTCATAGACTGTCGGTCTCGTTTTCGATAGAAAATATGAGGAGGGTACGAACGATCGGGGTGGGTCAACGCCACTTATTGGGGTACCCTTGTCACTAAGTGTATTTGGTTTCGGTTGATATTAGACGCTTCCCGCCTCCAGGATGGTGACCTTGGTACTTATTCAGGTGAAGCCACTCCGGTTCTGGATGCGATCCAGCGGGGGAGTTGGGGAGATTTTGCGAAATGCAGTTGGATAGAGGGATTTCCTGCTTTCGATACCGAGACCCGTGCGCAAATCCATGGGGGCGCAACGCGCGCAAGAAAAGTGAAACAGTAAATAGAACGAAAAGATCTTCGGGGGAATGCGCATAACACCATCAATGAGCTCTATGTTGGTGTGTGTGGCGGTCCGGAAACGTGGGTGCATCGTGGCGGGTCAGCCAGCGCTCGTCGCTTTTCGCCTCCCCCTCCTTCAGTGAACAGAATCGATGGCAAGTTTCGACGAGGTCGTGGAGAAACCGCGAGTCGTTCGATTCTCCGATGGCTCTAGCCGAGAAAACAAGGAGAAAGATTCGAGGAATGAGGCTGGGAGTGACTCGGCCCACGGACAGAGTAATACGAAACGAAAGGGGTACGTTGTATCGCATTCACAACCTTCTGCTTGCTGAGTGCTGAATGTTTGATCATCAGGTCGGGGAAGCGTCGGTACTCTGGTTGGTCAGAGGACTCCGCGCAGGAATCTGTATTGGTGTACGATTACCATGTCTTTGATCAGCCAATTCCCCGCGTCTGACCTTTGAACGTAGCCAGCACTATGACGAGGGGCGGGTACGGAACGTGAGCACGGGGCAGAATGGTGGACAGCAAGCGGATGGGTAGGGTTTCTGTGCCTTGCTAGGATATCACTCAGATCCGTGCGACAGGAACCAGGACATACCACCCACCCAAGAGGATCACCGTGCTCAGTTCTTCGAGCGGTACCGCAAGGAGGCTGACGGATATGACAAGGATTTCATGAAGAAGCACGACGAGGATTTGAACACCACCCTGATATTCGTGAGTCTCGCACAGAGTTCTTGCGGAAGCGCGCTAACGAGAGTGACAGGCCGGTCTGTTCTCCGCCGTCACCTCCGCATTCATCATCGAGGTCCACTCCCACCTCCAAGAAGACCCGAACGATGTAACCGCAGCTCTCCTCCGTGTCCTCATCCACAATCTCAACAGCACCACCTTCGGAAACGACACCCCTGCCCTGCCACGATGGACTGGCCCTCCCCGCAGGATAGTCAAAGTCCAAGCCATCCTCTTCGCAAGTCTTGCGCTTACCCTCTTCTCCGCGTTCCTCGCGATGCTCGGCAAACAATGGCTGAACCGATACGCATCGACTGACCTGCGCGGGTCCACCATAGAACGCAGCCAGAACCGGCAACGCAAGCTCGACGGCATCATTGCATGGTATTTCGACCACGTGATGGAGTTCTTGCCATTGATGCTGCAGGCTGCAGTGCTGCTCCTCGGCTCTGCACTCTCTTACTATCTCTGGGGAATCAACATCACCGTTGCATCCGTCATCCTTGGTGTCACCTCCTCGGGTGTCATCTTCTACATTATACTCATAGCTGCTGGCGCAGCTGATGAGAGCTGCCCATATCAAACACCCGGATCCAATGTCATCCGCTATTTGAACCGGAAGGTCTTTCTTTCAGCTACTTCATGATTGGACGAGCAAACAACCGCCTTGGACTCTCGATGTGTCTCATGGATGCTCCAGACATCCTTGGATAGAGATGTCCGGCTGGCAACCTTGAAACACCTCACGACAATGGCAACACTCGCCAATCTTGACCCCACCCTTCTCATGGATTGCTTCAACGCTTTAACCAGTTGTATAAAGGTGACCTGCGATGATTATGGGGGGGTGCAGGTTGTGGTTGTACGAGGGTTGGAGCAGCTTGCGATGGTGGCGGCCCTAGGTTTATTCAACGCCATCTCTTATCGCTTGGGCACAGATCTGACTCCGCGTGTCCTTGGTGACTTACGCCGACGCTACACCAAGGTCTTCCCAGAACATACCAATTTCCAGGGCCACCGGTTCCATCACAGTATGAGTGCTATCCATTGCATGTTTTTTCAATCCAGAAAACACCAGGCCTTCTTGTGGAATGCCTACAAACCCTCTGCCAATGAATACACCATGGTTTCCCGCAATCTTGTAAACCTCGCCCGGTTCGAGTATAAAAGAACGCCAAGGGGGAAGGTTCCCCGTTGGATCCTCCGCTTCGCATTTCACTCCCCCCCTCTGGGCACCATACCTCCGGCATCTGTCATTGCTGACTGCCTGTCGATCGTTGCGATTGATCTGGGCTGTGATGTCCCAAGCACTGGAGCAATGACGTCAGATGAGAGGTATGTTTGAGCCTGGCAGAGGAGGACATTATTCTTACTCTGAACTAGTGTGCGAGAGAGACAGGTCTCAAACCTAATAACCAAGAAAGTGATAACAATGTTCAAACAGGCTCAAGATTTGAACAAACTCCGTTCCAAGCACAAAGTTTTCGCTGCGCTACTCCCCTATGCAATCTTGCAGGAGCAAGATAGGCAACCCGAGATGCTCAACGCGTTACTGAATGTTACCGGGGTCCCAGGGATTTCATTGATTGTGTGGCGTCATGACCCTGGTTTCTTACGCACAGTGTTTCATGAAGCAACTCCACATGCGATCGTGCTTGTGACACCCCGCGTTTCATGGGAATGGTCTAGAGGCGACGAAGATTTGGTCCAGCTGTGGGTAGCAGCGACTTCTGTGGTCCAGTATACCGAAGAGGTGGCTCAGTGTGTGGTCGACGCACTGTTGTGGATCGCAGCGGCTGAAGAGCTATTGCCACATATTCCTGTCAACATTTGGTCATGGTTAACAAAACAACCTTCTCTCCCTCACTTCTGTATGGGGCCTACCCGTGGGTCTCACCTGCAGGTTATCAAGGCGGTCCGGAGGCTTGGGGCCATTGAAATTCTCAAGTCGTACTTGCTTATTGCCTGGTCCGAGCGGAACGCACTCTCGTATACTGGTTTCCTCGAGATGTGTACCTCATTACGAGAGGATTTTAGCGGAGTTGGGATGGGCCACCATCGGGTTGATCTCATTCAACGGCTGGACCAAATTCTTGGGCAGGTAAATCAGGGGGTAAAACACCTCCAGCGACGCAACCCGAATCTTGGGGAGTACCACGTTCAGGTAGTGAGGGGTCAATATGGCAGACTCAAGGGTATACTGCTGAAGATGAATGTCGAGGCGAACTCTCGTACGTCCTTTCCTATGGTCATGCCACACACACAAACTTAGGTGGATATCATCATGTGTGCACTCCTTCTGCCATGTCCATAGCTCCACTTCTGGAACCCTCAACCTCACTCACAACCCGTCCACCACTTCACTCGTAACCGAACTTCGATCCCCACGTCCACCCGTCACACAACTTACCGCGCCCCCCCCCCATCGTGTCAACGAAGCGGGCTCACTTCCCTCGGGTTCTTTCAATAAGGGGTTATCGATTATCAGGGACAATTTTCTGCATTTAGGCGTTGTTACTATCTTGTAGCTCGTGCACTTGCCATTGAACGATGTATTACTTCGTGTATGTGTTTCAATCTCATGCATGGTACCGGTGCTTACCTTGACACCGATGTTCTGGTTGAGATGACCTCCCGCATTGCACGACTATTCGCCGATAGCCAATGGCCGGACCGTGATCTGACTCGACTAAACAGTCCCTGTATACTCGGCGTAGCCGTCTTCGTTCTCTCCCCCCCATTTCGATAGGTCGATGGGTTGATTGCAGATCTCTTGGAACCCTCGATCGCCGTTTTCGGTAGCGTCCTCCGGCCACTGCCACTTCGAATCCACCGGTCGCTCCCATTAAACCGCGTGAAGGAAAGCTACTCCCCTCGAGCAGACCACGTCTTGCTGCTGACGACCATCAGTGTGTGGCGATGACGGCGGGCTACCCGGCGGGCCGTTGTTTTTATGTCCGGGGTTTGTCAGCATTCCCACGCCCTTCAAGACCCGCCTTAGTTCCCGACCTCTCCTCACCGTATCTTGGGTGCCGACCATGTCTGGAGCGCGAAGTGGCTGAGAGAAAACATTGTGGATGACTCACGGGTTGTGAGGGAGCTAATGTGGGTGAGCCACCAAAAAACATTCCGACCGGCGATTGACTGCGCTTCCACTCTCCCTCCTGAATTCCCACCACCCGCTGCGCTGCCTGGGACCGCCGGAACACTCGCCCGTTGTCATCCCCACCACCACGTTCAACATCAGGGACGTTGTTTCAGACGCCGGAAGAGCCTTGTCACGATTCAACTATTGGTCACCCGAACATTGTCGCAGATTATTTGGACTCGCTGGCGCGAATATCGACATGGAGGGTTTCAACTGTGAGTCCAGCATGTGTTATTCGTCTTCTCGTCGGGCGATTCATCCCGCGACGCTGGCTTTGGTCTTCTTGTTGCTTTGTTTCAGCCACCGAACGTAGTCGCCCCGTCTGCAACCGACGCGAATATCCTTCATGTGGTTCCCACCCACCCCCCATTCACGGGCCTCGATTGATCCTGGTGGAGATGTAAAGAAGGTCATCCGAAAGCCGGGTAGGTCCCAGTCACGCTGACTCGCATCAGTGCACTTTCGCTCTGATGCTGTATTCCCTATTGATTGATTGTGACGTGCCCAGTCGACTTCTCAGCATCGGAGGGATTTCCCCTCACTATTCTGGAAGTACCGTCACTACCAGGCGAATGGCAAACTCTTCCGTTAATGTTTCCTTTGAGTGTATGCGCGTGGATATTAGCCGCCCCTGGTTATGTGGCAAATTGTTCTGTGATGATGGATTGAAGGTCATGAAGGAGAACTGGTACGTTCCCGGCACCTGGTATATTCGTACGATCGATGCCGACTTCAGATACCTCTTCAGCATCAGTACGGGACCGAACGTCCTTGCGAAACCCGTGGATCAGGAAAGAAATTCCGTAGTCAACGATGGCGAGAAGTTAACCAGTAAAGAGTTGTTGCGAGGTCACGGTATGTTCCCCATATATCACACCTGTACACCCTCCGTTCTTGCTGATGTTGTCTATCCGCTAATTTCTGCCTTGCCTTCTAGCGTCCATCCTCGTGGCGAGCGACGTACTCAAGATCACCGGCGAAACCTCCGATATCCAACCCCACTTCTCAACGTCTTCCAGATCCGCTGGTGTGCAAGCCACGTACCTCGTACGGCCAATTTTCGATCGGAGGTTCGTACTCTAACAGGAGCATTTCGACCTCCCCCACTTGCGAGGTGGCTGCGAGTGGATGCAAGCGAGTGGAAGCCAGAAGCTGTTCCCAGGTTCCACGCTTATCCAGAGATTACCACCAAGTCGCCCCAGATTATCGGGTGGATATTTCAGATCGTTCTGGCTCTTCCTCGTGTCACATCTGCCCAGCCCTAAGCGCGATTGCCACCAAGAAACCTACAATCATGGCAACGGCTTTGATGGCTTTCGGGCTTACGTGAGCTTTTCAGGTCCCGCTCCCTGTCTGATCGCGCGGGTTCATCGGTTTGGCTTTCGGTTGGCTTCCGGATGGCTTTCGGACGGCTTTTGCGGCTTCCGGTTGATCCAACGTTGATCGCGTTATATTCCAGCATGAGCGCTGTCACGGTTCTACCCCTCGCCGCACTTACATTGCTATGATGTATACTAAATAGCAGTTTCAAAGACGTGTAGTTGGTGTGTTCATTTACTTCAGGTTCACTTTCACGCGACGTGCTCCCCTACTAGTATCCAATTCCAGATAAATTGAACCTTCGTTCAGACATTGGGAACGAGCCAGGGTGATGAACTCGAGTTGAGAAACCCTACCCGGAATGTAGTCACGTTGCTGCACGAATACAACACCTGCCTTCACTCTCGCTTGACAGGCAATAACACCGGCTTTCGAATGGCTCTCGATGGGTTTATGGTGCGAAGGATTGGCCTGCGTGGGACTTCGGGTTCTCACAGGATTGATTGGCTATTGTGGCTTTCGGCTTACGGTTTTCGATGGCTTTACTGGCCTCGAAAGCAGTCAAAAGTCGCGAAAAGCCATCAAAACCCCATTTCCATTACGCTTGGAGAACATAGAACATTACATGGAATGTAGGGAGCGAACAACTGAGTAGGACGAGTATCTACTGGCAGTCCAGCACTTCAGCGCTTGGTGATCATTACCGTACAACGGATGGAGAGATCTGCTGCTCCGGTGTTCCAATATCCCACCTGTTTCGCCAAGCTTCCTCATTATTTCCACCGTCCATAGCCCCATTCCAAAT
>Ga0307511_10004167_pt1 | contig 14752 bp, 12 predicted proteins | sample 13_EM_MG_FD_200266 | JGI IMG/M metagenome (GOLD analysis project Ga0307511, IMG submission 200266) | Populus trichocarpa ectomycorrhiza microbial communities from riparian zone in the Pacific Northwest, United States - 13_EM | ecosystem: Host-associated > Plants > Roots > Unclassified | place... | reverse complement strand
TAACCCAAAAAAATTAATTTTTTAAAAAACGAATTGCCCCACACTCATGCCCATCGATCTCCAAATGCTGCTGCCTGATGGCGTTGAAATCGTCACAACGAGGCCTTCATTTTCTAATGGCATAAGTTGGTTCAGGAGCAACTTTTGTCTCTCTAGCCAACCACTATTCTTTTCTTTATTCTCCTCGCACTTTTCTCTTTCCTCTCTACTATTAGATGCCTTGTTTGGTAAAGAATATCAAGGTGGACTATCAATTTTTTTTCTCATGTTATATTTAGTTTTAATTTTTTAATCATTTAACATTTAATTAATTAAAGACCAATCTTTATAATTTTTTTATATTTTTTTTTACAGAGTAATCTTAGTTTCATGACTTGTACCACGAATTTGAAAGGTTAGTCCATATTGAATCAAGTTTTTTTAAGAAAAAACTTATCATTTAAGATTTAGTTGGTTTAGACTTTTCAATTTTTTTTATTTATTTTATATAAAGTTATTCTGATTTCACAACCCAAAACACGAGTTTAGTGGGTTTTCTTAAATTGATCTAGATGAGTTTTTTTGTTATTTTTTTTTAATTTCATCATTTAACATTTAAGTTTATTAAAAATTAAAAATCTTTTCAAATTATTTTCTATTCAGTAATCTTATTTTTATGACATGAACCATGAATTTTACGAGTTTCATTGGGTTACTTTTTTATTTTTTAAATTAATTTATTTTCTTATTTATTAAAAATTAAATTTATAATTTATTTTAATTTACTATTTACAAAAATATAACAATGTCATTCCACAAACAATGTGTTGTGTGAGTTAATCATCACTTTAGGTTGACACAATAAATTTTAATATTAAAAAAATCATCATAATATATTAAAGTTATTATTTAATAAATTTTAAAGGGTATACCTTAATTATTTTAAAAATCATTCATTCAATTTTTATAAAAATTACTGAAAATTTATATAATTATTAATTTTAGGCTTATAAAATTAATTAAGAAGTATGTAAACTGGTTATTACATACATACGTTAATAATAATAAAAAACTTATATTAATAATAATAAAAAAAAGTTATTGTTTAATAGCCATCAAATTTTAAGTTTATAAATTTTTCCATGCTAGAAAGCAGCGCGGTGCTAAGAAGCAACGCGGCAGGCAGGCAGGCAGGCAGGGCGGGGGGGAGGAGAGAGAGCACTCTGTTAGCAAGCAGGCACTCACCCTCTTGTATAGCACTTATTAATAGTGGAGAATCGAGAGCTGGAAAGCGAACAATCTGAAAGTCACTCGGAATAAAACAAACATTGAACATGCTTCCCAAACAAATCTTTTAATCCATCATCATAATCATCCATTTCTTCAATTTTTTTAATATTATTCACGTTTTGCCCATCGCTTGCTCTCTTCCATCCATTAAACGATAAATTCTCATCAAATGGAATCGCTCGAAGGAAGGCCACGGGTTCAGTTTCTCTCATGGAAATACACTTTTCATCTCTCGCTCTTGTTTCCGTTGTGGTTTTGCATTTGGGTCTTTCTGCGGAATCAATTCCTGTCTACCAGGTAACTAAATCCCTAATTCCCATTTCGTTGTTGATTCTGTTTGTTTTTAGAGAAGCTACATGTCATGTCCTGGTGTGAAACAACCCATGAATAACATTTCGTTTTCCGGATCAACGGACTACATGTCATTCACTAGTTAATTAAGCCTGCACTCCTTTGTATTGTGCTTGAATGCAATGCATGCATGCATGGTCTATGGAAGGGAGCATTTCTCTGTATTTGGAGGATATAGACCACCTTCCCCTCATTGACATGTTCGTTAATTTCTGACATTTGCGCTCCTTTGTCTTTCGCAAAAAGGCCACAACCACAGGCCCTGTGGGTGCTGGAGATGATAACGTCATATTGAATCCTAGATTCGAGGATGGCCTTAACGATTGGTCTGGGAAAGGATGCAAGATTGAACTTCACAAATCCATGGAAGATGGAAAAGTCTTTCCGCAATCAGGGATGTTCTTTGCTTCTGCAACAAATCGGACAGAAAATTGGAATGGAATCGAGCAGGATATCACTGGAAGAGTGCAACGAAAAGTTGCATATCAAGTTACTGCGGTGGTTCGAATATATGTTGACAATGACACCAGTGCTGGTGTACAAATCACATTGTGGCTTCAAGAACCTGATTTTCGTGAACAGTATATTTCCATTGCCAAGTTAGTCTCTTTCACCTACTCTCAGAGGATGACACTGCATTACTTTTTGTATAGATATTTTTACTTCTCCCACTAATTGGTTTTCAATTTTGGTTACCATTTGCTATATATCAACAGTGCTATAAATCCTGATGTTAAATAGATTCAGTTCAAATTTATGATGTATTTTAGTGGTATTTGCACGAGTTTGAATATTCTATAGTTAGGAAAAATGCAAGATCTGCTTGTCTATATTGCTATGTTTTACTTGCACCATATCTGAAATAAGGAGCTCGCTTCGGGGTTTGAGGAAATTGGCTTGTTCTGCAGTTCACAGGTAACAAATAAAGATTGGGTACAGTTGCAGGGAGAGTTCCTTCTTAACGAAACCCCTTCAAGATTGGTGATATATCTAGAAGGCCCATCTCCAGGCACTGATATTCTTGTTAACAGTTTAGTAGTGAAGCGCGCTGAGAAAATTCCTGCTTCAGCACGACCATTTTCCAAGGTTGATCAGATTTTGTTCACACACGATTGATCAAACATGCATGACATGCGACAATAACTATCTATCACCAACCTCTTCATATGTCGAGCAACATGCATGCATTCTCAAGTGTTGAATTCTATGTTTTCAGGATTAAAATTTGTATGTGTTTTTGTTTTGTAGAATGCTACTTTTGGAGGGAATATAATCGAGAACAGCTATCTTGATGATGGCACCACAGGTTGGTTTCCTCTCGGTAACTGTGCCTTGAGTGTTGGAACTGGTTCACCGCATGTGCTTCCTCCAATGGCAAGAGATTCTCTTGGAACTTACGAGTCTTTAAGTGGCCGTTACATCATGGTAACTAATCGGTCAGATTCTTGGATGGGTCCTGCGCAAATGATCACTGATAAACTAAAACTCTACTTGACATATCAAGTGTCTGCCTGGGTTCGAATTGGTCCTGGAGCAACTAGTCCTCAAATTGTGAATGTTGCCCTTGGTGTGGATGGCCAGTGGATCAACGGGGGTGAAGTTGAGTTTAATGATGACAATTGGCATGAAATTGGTGGGTCCTTTAGAATTGAGAAGCAACCGTCTAATGTTATGGTTTATGTCCAAGGTCCTGCTTCTGGTGTTGACTTAATGGTTTCTGGTCTTCAAATTTTCCCCGTAAACCGGCAAGTCAGGTTTAAGTACCTGAAGAAGCAAACAGATAAGGTAACTGCTAATATAAACTTAGTGATGTGCTCTCAATTGATTACTTTTGTTTGGAAATAACTGAATTCATAATCAAAATGCATTCTTATAGTAATATAAAGCTCTCTAATAAACCAATCATTGTGATCATGCAGATACGTAAGCGTGATATCATTCTAAAATTCTCAAGATCAGAAAGTAGCAATACAGTTGGCAACTCTGTTAAAGTCAGACAGATAAAAAATAGTTTTCCTTTGGGATCATGTGTAACCAGGACGAGCATGGACAATGAAAAGTTTGTTAAATTCCTGGTTAAAAGTTTTAACTGGGCTGTGTTTGAAAATGAACTAAAATGGTCCTGGACAGAACCACAAGAAGGTAAGTTCAACTACAGGGATGCTGATGAGTTGTTGGACTTGTGCAAGAGCTATAACATAGAAGTCCGAGGTCACTGCATCTTCTGGGAAATGGAGTACACAATTCAATCATGGGTTAGATCCCTGAACGCAAGTGGCTTGATGACTGCCGTTCAGAATCGCCTAACAGGCCTTCTCACACGCTACAAGGGACAGTTCAGGCACTATGATGTGAACAATGAAATGCTGCACGGGTCTTTCTATCTGGATCGACTGGGAAAAGATATCCGAGCAAACATGTTCAAAACTTCCCATGAACTAGACCCATACGCCACCCTCTTTGTGAATGATTATCACATTGAGGATGGAAGTGACATCAGATCAACACCGGAGAAATACATGCAACAAATTCTTGACCTCCAAAAACAAGGTGCGCCAGTGGGAGGAATTGGTATCCAAGGTCATATTGGTGTTCCAGTTGGACCAATTATCTGTTCTGCTCTGGATAAATTGGGCACTCTAGGCATTCCAATCTGGTTTACTGAACTTGATGTGTCTTGTCCTAACGAGTTTGTCAGAGCAGATGATTTGGAAGTAGTGCTTCGTGAAGCATTTGCACATCCTGCAGTTGAAGGTGTGATTCTTTGGGGATTTTGGGAGTTGTACATGTCCAGGAAAAATGCACACCTCGTGAATGCAGACGGTAAAATCAATGCAGCTGGTAAGAGATTCCTTTCCCTCAAGAAAGAGTGGCTATCTCATGCTTCTGGACATATTGATGAGCTAGGAGAATTCAGATTTAGAGGATTCCATGGGACATACAATGTGGAATTTGTTTCCACCACAGAGAAAATTAACATGACATTCGTTGTTGATCAGGGTGAGTCCCCACTAGTTGTGTCCATTGACTTGTAGACATTAAGCATCGCTGTCCACAACCACAAGGGATATTTTCTAAACAGAGAAGCACTCATTGAAGGTTAGAATTAGAATTGAAGGTTTTCTCATTTGCAGACTGCTAAGTATCAACAACCTGCACCGACTTTTTGGCTACGTTGAGCGGTTCACCATTACAATATCTCGGGCAAACAATAAATTGCGTGATCTTATCAAACATGTTTTTTCTATGGATCTTGCTTTGTCAGATAATTAATTGCAACTCAAAACTTATGTGGCAGGATACACTGTAGGGCCTTGTATAAGATTTATGTTAAAAAGAGAATTGTGCCTTGAGATTTGTTGGATTTCTCTACCCGACCAAGCCACAATGGAGTCAAAATTGCAACTGGGAAAAACTTGTTTATGTACAGCAAAATGAAGTTGGAATTGGCTCCGTCTCCTTGAGCAGCACAGTGACCTCCATGATATAGCAACAAGACCTCTAACTTCAAAATCAGTTTTCCCCATTAGAGTCAGTGCTGAAAACCCATCTTCACCTAACTTAACAAAAATCTAAAAAACAATTGCCTTGTAATCAAAGACTTAATCAAAGATATCATCAAATTTGTTTAAAATAAAAGGAGGGACTTAACATGTCCAAACTTAAAACCAGAGCAATGGGGGTGTGGTTACCCCAATCTGCAAGTCAAAGCAATTCTAGCACAAGAGAAGTAGCCTTACAGAGAAGATAACATCTGAAACAGACTAAAACAATTTTATAGATCGTGTTTCCTGGGGATGGAAAAACCCCGACAAAAGACAACTGAGGCAAAAAGCTAAAGGGTTTTGCCAGAAGAAATTTGATTGGTTGTTTGCTGTAGTTGGTGCCGCGCGTTTCGTAGACTTCACTTGTAAATCTCCAAACGGTGTGTATAAAATGAGGAGGTTTTTGACTTGCTGCTTCAACAGCCAAGCCACCAAGACAAATCTCAAGCAAGAATATCAACAGGTACCCACCCCGTTTCTGCTCTCTTTGTGCAATAAATCAACAGGTAACCACCGCATTTCTGCTCTCTTTGTGCAATAAATGGGAAACTAATGATGTTTAATTAATTTCAAATAAAAAACCCACTGTTGTATTTGTGTTATTAGGAATCTAGGGCAAACATGGAGACCCAACAGAATAATAACGGCAATGACCATTCCGAGGTACGACTTTGATCGTTACCGTTTTTTGGGATAGTTTAAAGTTCATTAGATTGGGTTTGCTTGGTTCCGATCTTGTTATTATGATCTTCTTTTTCTTGTAATTGAATGTTATATCTTGCTAGTCGTCGGCCATTTAGGGGGGGCGGGGGTGCTTTTTATAGAAATGCCATTTTGGCGATGTCCTTTTATTGGAAAATTCAGTGTGTGTGCCTATTCGATGAAATGCTGAAAATGGATTTTTGTTTTCCATAGAGGAAAACGATTAGTTATAGATTTATTTAAGTGGGAAGTTTGTTTTTTGAGCTTAATGTTGGATTTTGTACAAAAGTTTTTGCTTCATTAGACTGAAATTTTGTTCTTTGTTTGTTCAAATGTCATGTGTCCTTCAAATATTCTTCTTCTTTTCTTAAATGCTGGCTTTAAACTCTGATTTTGAATTCGAAAAGAGCAAAAACTAAAGCTGTTTTTTCAAACTTACAATTAAAGTTATATGAAGCCTCATTGAAAGCTCATGCCTGATTTCATTTGTATTGGCTAATTTAGAATCTCAGCTTTCTGATTTTACTTCTGTTTGAGTACTGCTCGGAAGTAAAAGGAATTTTGGTCTTTTAACCTGAGCTTACATAGCATGTAAATATTCTCTTATAGTTTTCAACTTGTAAAATAGTTTAATGAATTTGAAGTTTCCAACATATGCTCATCAACTTAAGCTCTTCTGGACAGACTGTAAGCCAAAACATGATTGATTCAAGCAATAGCAATGCTCCCAATATCATATTGAACCATGATTTTTCCAGAGGACTATATTCCTGGCATCCAAATTGCTGCGACGGCTTTGTGCTTTCAGCTGACTCAGGTCACTCAGGATTTTCAACAAAGCCTGGCGGTAATTATGCAGTTGTGTCGAATCGCAAGGAATGCTGGCAGGGCCTGGAGCAAGATATTACTAGCCGAATTTCTCCATGTTCCACTTATTCCATTTCCGCACGTGTTGGAGTATCTGGGCTTGTCCAGTACCCTACTGATGTGCTGGCAACCTTGAAACTGGAATACCAAAATTCAGCAACGAGCTATTTGCCTGTTGGAAAGTAATGGATTTTGGAACTCCATTTATTGTGTTTCTTATTTTAATAAAAGAATTAAAGTATGTTAACAATAGTTGTTGCCATTGCAGAACTTCGGTGTCAAAGGAAGGGTGGGAAAAATTGGAAGGCACATTCTCATTAGCAACCATGCCTGACCGTGTTGTTTTCTACTTGGAAGGGCCTGCTCCAGGGGTGGACCTGCTTATAGAATCAGTAATTATCACTTGTTCCTGTCCAAGCGAGTGCAATGTAATTATTCATCTTAATCTTTTTTTACTTCTCAATTTAACTTCAGTTCCCTAAATACATACAAGTGTGGTTGCTTAAAGACGTCCACAAGTTATTCTCTATCCAATTCTGTTTTATAAGCAACATCCCTCATCCACTTTTAACATTTTTATTATAATTCCTTAATGACAAGTATTGGAATGTTTGCCTTCCTCTTTATTTTGGAAGAATGCAAGACCCTGTTCTGGAGATGGAGACGGGAACATTATTCTGAACCCTCAGTTCGACGATGGTCTGAATAATTGGTCTGGAAGAGGCTGCAAGATTGTCATACATGACTCAATGGCAGATGGTAAAATTGTCCCTTTGTCTGGAAAACTTTTTGCTTCGGCAACAGAGCGCACACAGAGCTGGAATGGAATTCAGCAGGAAATAACTGAAAGAGTGCAGAGAAAGCTTGCTTATGAGGTTACTGCTGTAGTTCGTATATTTGGTAACAATGTCACTAGTGCTGATATACGGGCTACTCTATGGGTCCAAACACCAAATCTCCGAGAGCAATATATAGGCATTGCCAAGTTAGTCTCTTCTCTGCTTTTGATCTCCAGTAGATGATAGCTGTCGTTTTCTTTGTCAACTATGGAATCTCTGCCTGTAGCATTATTTTAGTTTTGATCTCCCACATATCCACGGATGGTTTTAAATTTTATTCAATAGTTAAATTTTACCTTTTTTCTTCCTTTAGAACAAGCGAGTATTTTCTCCATATTTAGTGGTTGATAATGACCATCATCTTTGCATTTTCTGGTTTGATTTTTAGTCTGCAGGCAACAGATAAGGACTGGGTGCAGTTGCAGGGAAAGTTCCTTCTAAATGGTTCGCCTAAAAGAGTTGTCATTTACATAGAAGGTCCACCTGCAGGCACTGATATTCTTGTCAATAGTTTTGTTGTGAAGCATGCAGAGAAAATCGCACCCTCTCCTCCTCCAGTTATTGAGGTTGGTTGTTTAAGGAAACATTTGAACTTTCTTCTGTTAGTTTTGCATCAGAACTTTTGCTAAATGGATATTTGAAGTTGAATCACTAGGGTTTAAAGCATTAGGCATGGATGAATAATGTGTTCCTATATTTCTGATGTGTGAATTATTAAGATGCATGCAAATGGTTTGAAGTAGTGAGCTTTCATTTTGCAGAACCCTGCCTTTGGAGTTAATATTATTCAAAATAGCAATCTGAGTGACGGAACCAACAGTTGGTTTCCTCTTGGCAATTGCACCCTTACTGTTGCAACTGGGTCACCACACATACTTCCCCCAATGGCAAGAGATTCCCTTGGACCTCATGAACCGTTAAGTGGCCGCTGCATCCTTGTAACCAAACGCACTCAGACTTGGATGGGACCTGCACAGATGATCACTGATAAATTAAAACTCCTTTTGACATACCAGGTATCTGCTTGGGTTAAGATTGGTTCCGGGGCAAATGGCCCTCAAAACGTGAATGTTGCACTCGGTGTTGACAATCAATGGGTCAATGGAGGACAAGTTGAGATTAATGATGACAGATGGCATGAAATCGGCGGGTCCTTTAGAATTGAGAAGCAACCATCAAAGGTCATGGTTTATGTCCAAGGTCCAGCTGCAGGTGTAGACTTAATGCTTGCCGGACTTCAGATTTTCCCAGTGGACAGAGAGTCAAGGTTCAAACACTTGAGGAGGCAGACTGACAAGGTAATTTGCAAGCTATATATTTTTTGGTGTTTGATCAAAGTTAAATGAAACGAATAAAACAAAAGCATGTCACAAGGTTATCCACGAGTCAAACTGTGTTGATAGTATATTGCAGCTTTTGTGCAACCTTAATAGGTAACATTGGGAAAGCTACTCTCTGTGAAGTCCCTACATTGATTTGATCCATAAACAGATCAGGTTTTCCTTGCAATTGAAAACGTTACACTGCTGTACCGCTGTTAAATATTCAAATAGTGCATGCTGAGCCTTTTTTTTTAATGATTAAAATGCAGCATTTTAGTAAAATATCCAGAGGGTTGCCCGACAAAATACACAGCTCTCGCTCTCTTCATATGTTTCTGTACTTAGCATTGCTTTCATAGTAACAGAATAACGGGCATTGTTATCCTTGCCTCATTGGATACTGTTGTTGCAATTGGCAACTAAATGTACATAATTCGTTAACCTATTTGAACCAAGAACATTTCCCCCCTTTCTTTAGTTACATGAATGTATATATTCCTTGATTCACTGTCTTGTTTTTGTTTCTGATATGGAGTATTGATGCAGATCCGAAAGCGTGATGTCACCCTAAAATTTTCTGGAGGGGGTTCAAGCAGTGTGCTTGGAACTTTCATCAAAGTCAGGCAAATGCAGAACAGCTTTCCTTTTGGGTCATGCATGAGCAGGACGAACTTGGACAACGAGGATTTTGTTAATTTCTTTGTGAAAAATTTCAATTGGGCTGTGTTTGGAAATGAGTTGAAGTGGTATTGGACAGAGCCACAACAGGGAAATTTCAACTACAGCGATGCTGATGAGATGTTGGACTTGTGTAAGAAGAACAACATAGAAGCCCGGGGTCATTGTATCTTCTGGGAAGTGGACGGTACAGTCCAGCAATGGATCAAAGCACTGAACAAAAATGACATGATGACAGCCGTTCAAAATCGTCTAACAGGCCTTCTAACACGCTACACGGGGAAGTTCAGGCATTATGATGTGAACAATGAGATGCTCCATGGATCATTCTACCAAGATCATTTAGGTAAAGATATCCGAGCAAACATGTTCAAGACTGCAAATCAACTAGATCCATCTGCTATGCTATTTGTGAATGATTATCATGTTGAGGATGGATGTGACACGAGATCATCTCCAGAAAAGTACATTGAACAGATTCTTGATTTGCAAGAACAAGGTGCGCCTGTTGGCGGCATTGGAATTCAAGGACATATAGATAGTCCAGTCGGTCCTGTTGTTTGTTCTGCTCTTGATAAATTGGGTATTCTTGGTCTTCCAATATGGTTTACAGAGCTTGATGTGTCTTCTGTTAATGAACATGTTAGGGGTGATGATTTGGAAGTTATGCTTCGAGAAGCATATGCTCATCCTGCAGTGGATGGCATTATGCTTTGGGGATTTTGGGAGTTGTTCATGAGCCGAGACAATGCACATCTGGTTAATGCAGAAGGTGAGCTCAATGAAGCTGGTAAAAGATACCTTGCTCTTAAAAAAGAGTGGCTGTCTCGTACTCACGGGTGTATTGACGAGCAAGGACAATTTGCATTTAGAGGCTTTCATGGAACCTACGTTTTGGAAATTGAAACCGTTTCCAAGAAGATCATGAAAACATTTGTTGTCGATAAGGGTGATTCTCCTCTGGTGGTATCCATAGACCTCTGATTGTCTCTTCACTCAATAAAAAGCTATGACCGGTGTCATTCGTGTGTGTACTTGTAAAAAACTTCTGTGGAAGAGAAAGGAACAACAACATTCGCTTGCTGAATTTGGGAGCTTGTCATGATTGTTTGCAGTATATCAATACAAATACTACAAAGAAACAATTGTTATTGTATCTAATGTAACATTCAGAATAAGAAGTAAAGATTCCATGCTGGTCGTGTTACTGTTGTTCGTTGTACTATTTGAGCATGCGTTTGAACTATCGTTTGGTCTTGTATCATCTTTTACTGGTTTTTAATTGTTTGTTCTGTGTAATCTCGAGTGCAAGCAGACACGAATGATATGTAAAGGATATGCGGATGAGTGCTGAAATGCCGAAGCGGCAAAGCTTATTGTTGTTCGAAGATTGAAAAATTAAAAAAGCTTCACAATGTCCAAGCCCACCCCATTTGATGGCAAGCCATATTTCTGATACATGAGCCAGCTTACATAATACACAGACAAAGGTGGGCGTTGCTAGCAGGTGGGTAAAAACTGGCTACTCTGCTAGGTTAAAGCCTGAAGCTAAGGCAGCATCCTTAATGCTTTAACTCGTTCATGGGCCGAGAGATGAGAACAAAAACATTTGCTCAAAGAACAACAGTTTAGTTTTTTAAGAGATCTTAGCCATTAGATGGCTAGTCTTTTGTAAAATCCTTTGATAGGTTCCAGTTTCCGCCATTCGGTTGATGTTCAAAAAACTACTTGGTATACCTATTTCACGAAGAATAGCATAGCTGTCACAAGTTGATTAAGGAATCTGCCATTACTGGGTAATTCTGCGCACTTTTATCACTGAGATGCTATTATTATCGTCGTTCTATTCTTCTCTGAAACGGATACTATTATGCAGTAATTAATAGGAATTACATTTAGAGAAGAACCTAATGCATGGATTATATTTTAGTGCCCTTGCAACCCGGTGTTAGGCACCTTTAACTACCATTAAATTTTAATTACTTTTCATTTCCCCTCCAGCAAAAAAAAAAGTTTTTTTTGTTAGGTTAAATAAATCGAATAGAAAATCTATTAATAAGAACTTTGAAGCTGAAATAATTCTAAACAAAATAAAAATACATTCACAATTCATAACCTATCAAATTCACAGATAGATATGCTCCCAACTGTAGCCCTCGGCCTTCGAAATATCAAAGGAGTGTTATATATAATTCATGAACCGTAACAGCCCAAACATTAGTTATTAGACTACAATAGCACCGCCGAGATAATAACAGGCCCAGTGAGTAAGACTAGACTAGCCCAGGTGGTCTCTCGCAATTATTTTGACGGGACAAATGTTGCCGAGGTGTAAAAGTGCGTCCTAGGTCACCTTTTGTTTTCGCGACGTAAAAATATTTTTAAAAAATTGAATTTCTTTTGTGTTTTCATGTCTTCTTTTATACGCTGGTGTGAAAATAAATTATAAAAGCTAATAAAATATTATTTTAATATAATTTTATTTGAAAACATCTATTATCACGACTATAAATTACAAACGTCTCCTAACGACGGCCATTAAGATAGAGGAGCACCGAGTTATGTTGAGGTTAAAAGAGTAAGGTGAGGGGGTGGCATGGAAGTTCTTGGCCAACTGGGTCCGTTGTGATATGTTTCGGGATTCTACTATCTTATCGATTGAAACTTGAAAGTTGAGAAACCCATTTTCAGTCGCCCTCAAACCCTATACCGAGGAGTCATTTTCTTTATTTAGATATTTACTATAATGGATGGAGAGCCGAGGGTGGCTTCACAGTTTCTAGGGTTTTTTTGTTTTTGATAGCCAATAATTCAAGGGGCATTATTGGCGCCGTTGTTCCACTGTCACACAATACAATGAACTGAATAACACCTAAACAGATTATTTCTCAGTTTGCTAATTATTAGGAGAATAAAATGTGGTCTGCCCGCAGACAGCGGTAATAGTTATTTAGATTAATAAACAGTCTCCAGAATACAGAAATGGAGTTTGCAAGATCAACATCAATTAAGATCCCTTGTTTTTTAAGCTGGGAATAATTTGTCAGATATTTTACTCTATTTGTTCTATCCTTAAAGTAGTTCGAGTTCCCCACACGGACCTTTTAAGCATAATATAAATTGTGATGAACAAGATGTCTGAGTTTTTTTTTTTTTTTTTTTCCCAGTAACACCCCGGATCCAATTAAACCATGGCCATACAAAATAAATAGAATGCCCCACATAAACATCACATCAATTTGATAGACTCCCACCATCTAATTACTCCAACTACACAAATCTCTTCTTCTCGGCTACTTGGCTAGTAGTCTTGAGTATATTATGGCACCGAGAGGACCCCAAAACAGTCCCCTCTCTGTCTCAAATTCTTGGTTCTCATGGACCCCAGACACCACATGGGTGCATAGTGAGTGAGAGAGAGAGTCAACATCAAAGGAGTTAACCTTTGATGTGATGCGGGGTTTTAGTGAGACCCACCTGAAATAAAAGAAAAACAGCAAGCATGGAGAATCGTGGGGGCTGGCAATGGAGCTTTGATGTCTAGTGCATCGGGAAACAGCTCTCGCGCTGTTTTCGCGCGCTTCTCACCCAGAACAAACGACACCCCGTCTAGGACCCACTTCCACACCTCCAAAACACCCGCTCCATTGACCCACTGAACCCCCACTAGTGCTTTGTTATTTGTTTTCTGTCTTATTCTCCATGGATAACCCAGTGATATCGTCATGCCATCCCTCCGGGTATCACAACTGAGTTCGCTTCTTACGTTTTATAGTTTCAAGTTCATGAGGGAGACTTGCAGAGGAAAGTATTTTACATATATCGCCGGAGTGGTCACCTTCGATCACTCTGGAAATCAAGTGGCAGACGACGTAGTTATCTTTCATTAGTCTTAGTTTGTTGAAGCATCTGAATTCTGCAATCACCGTATACCACTCAGATGGATGGCTGCACCCATAGGACCACGAAGAGACTTATATGGCCGTCTACATGACTGTTGGGATAAAATTTAAAAATAAAAGAAGAAAGAAAAAAGATGAAAGGCGATGATTACCATCGCACACCAAACCACTGTAAATCTGTATCGTCAATTTTTCCTATGCATAGTTGTCTGCTATTTTTGTATGGTAACTTCAGTTCAATGGTGGCTTTTCTGTCTTGTCTTCGTGTCTTATCTCTATGCTTGGACTTTAAATGCAACCCACCAATCGTCAATAAATTAATCAATTACTAGAATGGTATTTTTTAAACAAAAAAAATTAACCAAAAACATCCAAGCAAGTACTATAACATGATAGTGACTGTTTACTAATATGGTGCCATGTGTTTTTTTACTGAGGATATATATTAAGAGATTTTTTTTTTATTTTTAACTTTGAAATATCAAAATAATTAAAAAAAAATCTAATAAGCTATCAACTTAATATTTTTATAAATACAAAAAAATCTAAAAAAAACTTTAAAAAATATAAAACTTGCGGTATTAAACAACATGAAAAGTGAAAACAACCACAAATAATTTTTTAAATTATTATATTACATTTACAATATCCCTACCAATTTGTTTTGAATTCTAGAAATTGAATGTGATTGAATTACATTACTTAAATATAAAATGAGTTACATTGTAATTTTATACTAAACTTTAGATGGCTTTGGGTAATAGTCATTTGGATTTCAAACCAGTGATAATGATTATGAATGAATCTTTGTTTGTTTAATGAAAATTATTTTTTAAAAAAGATAATTTACATTAAAAGTAGATTTCTAAAAAATAAACAATTTTTTTTTATATATGGTTATATTATAAAAATAAGTTGGAAAATATTTTTCAATATTTGACTATACCATGAAAAATAAGCTGAAAAATATTTTATTGATATTTTTTTAAGTTTATAAAAAAAATAAGTATCAAATCTAACAGATAAAAAAAGTTAAAGGATAATGAAATTAAAAAATAATCTAATTTTATAAATTATTTCAAATAAAAAAAAATTAAAATAATAAGAAATAAATCTGATAAGTAAAAAGGTTGAAAGATGATATAATTAAAATATATATATATATATATATATATATAAATTATTTCAAATAAAATAGATAACAACAAATGAAAAGAGAATCAAATGATAAAAAAATCTCAATTAAGAGCAAAACAAATAACAATAAAAAATGAGAA
>Ga0307511_10004166_pt1 | contig 14755 bp, 10 predicted proteins | sample 13_EM_MG_FD_200266 | JGI IMG/M metagenome (GOLD analysis project Ga0307511, IMG submission 200266) | Populus trichocarpa ectomycorrhiza microbial communities from riparian zone in the Pacific Northwest, United States - 13_EM | ecosystem: Host-associated > Plants > Roots > Unclassified | place... | reverse complement strand
ACGAATGTCAGCTCATCGCGCAACAGGCCTTTTCAGCCCTGGACATGTACGCCTTCGGCAAGCGCGGTCGGCCGCGCTTCAAAGGCAAAGGGCGACCGCTGCACTCGCTGCAAGGCAAGAGCGCCGATTCTGGCATCTACTGGAACCAGAACACCGGATGCCTCGAGTGGGGCGCGTTGCGGTCGCAAGCTGAAAAGCTTCCGGCGCCAGAACCGGTCGCACGAGAAAGAGCTCCAGTCCAGGGCGACAATTCGAAAGGGGTCGGCGTGGGCCGAACGTCGAAGAAAGTCCTGGAAGCTGAGGCTTAGAACCCCCTGCCTTTAGGCATGGGGAGATTCAGATCGTTTGTCATGATTTCCCGGCTGCGCCTCGAACTTCGCCTGAGCCCCCGGGGCGCGCACAGTGGGTGCCTGAGCCTGCGGCCCGCATGTAAAAGATTGTTGCCGAACGGACGGTTACCGGCAGTAGCCCCTTCAGGCTATGCGGCCCTCATTGAGGCTGTGTTTCTCAGGACCGGCACTGCCATTTCAATTGACATGCTGATCGGTGAAGGCGAGTGGCGCTTGCGGAAAACGGTGGCGTCGCTCCGCAGCTCAATCGTAATTGCAGGGCAGACGCCAGGGGCTCTCCCCGTTACGCGTCCTGCTCGACGGTTGCAACGAGGCTCGTTCCTTGCGGTCTCATCTGAGCCAGCGGCCGAAGAAGCTGAAAGTGCGATCCCACGCTTGCTGCGACCAGACAGGGTCGTACTGGGTTTGTGGGATGCGCCCCGGCCCGACGGCGGTCTCGTTGGCGAAGGCGTGGTGTGCCAGGTAGCGGTGGAAGTCGAAACTTACACCGGCTTCGCGCAGTTTATCCTGCAGCGAATCGATGGTGGCGATGGGGAAGAACTCGTCCTGCGTGGCCCAATGCCCCTGCAGCGGCGCCCGGATCTTCGTTGTGTCGATGTACTCCAGCGGCGGGCAACCATACCAGACCACGCCGGCGTCGATCTCAGGCGACGTGCACAGGGCCAGCAGGGTCAGTGCACCTCCCATGCAAAAGCCAGTGACCCCGACTTTGCCGCTGCGGGTCTTCAGAAATTGCACGGCTCCGCGAATATCCTGCGAAGCTGCATCGCCGAAGTTCAGCCCCGTCATCAAGTGATGCGCTTCTTCGGCTTCGACCGTCGACTTGCCACGGTAGAGGTCGGGCACGAGCGCTATATAGCCCGCGCTCGCCAGTCGGTCAGCGACGCCGCGGATCTGTTCGTTGAGGCCCCACCATTCCTGGATGATCACGATTGCCGGCGCACCGGCTGCGTGCTGTGGCTCGGCCAGGTAGCCCTGAACCATTTGTCCATCAGGGCGCTTGAAGGTCACTGTCTTTGCCATGCGTAGATTCCAGGTTGTGTAGCCAGCGCATTATTGCAATAGCCAGGCCTTCCGCCGCAATGTCCGGACCCGGAACTCGAAATTACAGTTGTAACTTGCCCGGCAGCCGACGTTCATACGGGCAGCCGATGTCCGTGGGGGCAGCCGCAGACAAACCGCGCGTATTTCCGCCGGTGACTCTGCAGTGTAAAGTAAACTCGTGAAGTGCGGATACAGGCCTGAGCTGATGAGACGCATTTGCGGGCCGGGCGAATGTCGATGCTGAGGCGTGCCGCGCTTGCCGTGGCTTCCACGCTTGCGATGTTGAAGGGAGCTCAGGCACAGCGGTTTCTTGAAGAAAACGCAGTACGATACTGGCTGTTACCCTGACCGTCGTGCCCGGGCAGGTGCGAGCGCGGCAATCAGCGCCTCGGGGCGATTGCGACAGCCGTCACGCTTCCAACAGCCCGATCGCGCGACGAGCTCCACTGAAGCTTTCAACATCCTGTCAAATGGGCTGATCGGATTGTCCTGCGATCGCATTACATCTGTAACATTGAGCATCGTGTGAACAATCGTATCGCTGGAGAACTTCGCGCCGCAGGTACACTCGTACGGTATACATGGTAACGAGGAGATAATGATTCATGCGACGCGCGAATGATCTGCTTGGAGTTGCATCCATTTTCATCGGCACAGTTGCGGTTCTGCTCAGCGCCTGCACGCAGCCTGATCCGCAGTCAGATTCAGGCAGGCGGGGTGCGGCTGACAACTCTGATATTGCATCCAATGACCTGCCCGAAGTCGTCATCACGGCACCGCGGCCCCCGTCTAAGACGATCGTGTTGTCAGCACGTGACGCAGCGCCGGCGGCTCAATGAGCGCGCATCACTCGCGCATACACAGCTCGCGTTTGCACAGCTCGAGCTGCAAGGATACCTGCGGCAGCCTCCTGAAACAGGAGTCATTCCTTTACATTCACGCCGAACTTCCGAGCGGTGGGCTCGTGGCGTTCCGGATGAGGCTTTCCGATAGTAACATCCTGAGATGTTACCAACGCCGGCTGATCGGGTATGCGTGCAGCTTGCAACGCGTCAGCAGCTTCAGCAGATACACACACCGCAATCGATCGACCAGTAACTCCCTCGTCTGACATAGGGGTGAAGGGCACAGGCCCGGCTTCACCTGCGACAGCGTGTCCCGGGTCATCTCCCCCCGGGCTCTTGAGAAGATTCGCGCGGCTATCCTAACGGGCATGCCGCGCTCGAGCTGCCGGAACTCGCAGGCCTGCAAGGCTGTCCAAAAGCGCGGCCGATCACAGGGAGCCGCTCGAGGCGCATGTTCCATAAGACCCGATTGAAACAAACTGTTACCGCAGAAACACATTGGACACTGTTTTGGCGATCCCACGCACTTTCGGGGAGCCGCGAGCCGGCGCCTAATTGACCGCGATGCGCTCGCGCATTCTCATCGTGGACGACGATCCGCGCGCTCGGGCGCTCCTCGAAGAGTTTCTGGTACGGCACGGACTGTCGGTCACCGCCCTCGGCAGTGGGGAGCAGGTCGCCGAGGTCGTCTCCCGGGAGAGCGTCAGTCTCGTATTACTCGACCTCATGCTGCCGGGCGAGGACGGCTTGTCGATCTGCAAGCGACTGCGCGCGAGCGGCGCCAAAGTCCCGGTCATTATGTTGACCGCCAAAGCAGAGACCGTGGATCGGATCGTAGGCCTGGAGATCGGCGCTGACGACTACGTGGTGAAACCCTTCGAGCCGCGCGAGCTGCTTGCCAGAATTGGAGCGGTGCTGCGCCGGGGCAACGGGCGTGCGGCCGCGGACGAACCTGGGCGTTCAGGCGAGGTACATAGGTTCGGACCGTTTGAGCTCGATGTGCAGCGGCGCAGGCTCACCAAATCAGGACAGGTCATCGTATTGACAAAGGGAGAGTTGGCCGTACTGGAAGTTTTGAGCAGTCATCCGCGCCAACCGCTGTCGCGGGAGCGGCTGGTCAAACTCTCGCGCCAGCGCAGCTTCGTCATCGCCGATCGCAGCATGGATATTCAGATCTCGCGCCTGCGCCGCCTGATTGAGGTTGACGTATCACGTCCCTGTTACATCCAGACCGTCTGGGGTTTCGGGTATGTATTCGTTCCGGAAGGGGACGCACAGTGAGGCGCATATCCGCTCGTCTGCTGATCCGGACAACGTTGTGGTTTGCCCTGCTGCTGATAACTAGTCAGGTCATCTGGGTTGCGGTGGGCAGCCCCATCTTCCTCAAACCGCTGAGCCCCGGCTATGTGACGCAACTGGCGACGGACGTGAATCTGGCTCAAGCGGCGCTCGCATCGCTGCCGCGCGAGGCCCGCCCGGCATTTCTGCAACAGGTCAATCAACGATCCAGCATCCGGATCGTGCCCATCTACCCCCCATACGGCGAGGTCATGGCGCCCGAGCGGGAATTTTCCCCGCTCATGCTGGCGGGCCTGCGGAGCATGGCGGGCAACGACGTGAGCGCTAGAATCGGCCATCCGGAACCGAATACGTGGGTTCGTTTCGTGGCGGGCGGCCAGCCCTATTGGCTCGTCGTCTCCCAAGGCCGTCGCCGCTTCCCGGTCCCACTGCTCACATCGCTCGTGATCGTGCTGGTCGTTTCGAGTGGTGGCACTTACTTGTTGCTCGCTCGGTTGAATCGCCGGCTACAGGCGGTTGTGGAGGCCTCTCGCGCTATCGGTAGGGGTGAAATACCTGAGGCGGTCGCGGTCGAAGGTCCGGAGGAGATACGCGCGCTGAGCCGCGGTTTCAATCAAATGAGCGAAGGACTCCAGCGACTGGACGCCGAGCGCCGGCTCATGTTGGCTGGCATCTCGCATGACTTGCGCTCGCCGCTCGTGCGGCTGCGTCTCAATATCGAGTTGAGCAAGCGCAGGCTGGACTCCAGCACTGTCGGTGCAATGGTTCGGGATATCCAAGAGATCGATACCTTTCTGGGCCAGTTTCTGGAGTTCGCACGCAACGAGTCGGACGAGCCTGCGCAACGCTGCGACCTCAATGCGATCGTGTCAGAGGTCTGCGCTGGTTATCGGCTGTCCGGCCACGATGTCAGGATGGTGCTCGGGCCGGTAGGGGTTGCAAACCTGCGTGCGGTCGCCGTCCGGCGGGTGATCACGAATCTGGTGGATAACGGCGTGCGCTACGGAGAGAAGGAAATTGAAGTTGCGACGAGCCGAAACGACGACGACCACATCGTTGTCACCGTCGCGGATCGGGGGCCCGGTATTCGCACCGGCAGTCCCGATGCGCTGATTAAGCCTTTCGCGCGGGAAGACGTTTCCCGAAGCAAGCCCGGTTCGGGACTCGGACTGACCGTGGTGGACAGGATAGCGCGCGCACACGGGGGTTCAGTCAAGCTGATGAACCGCCCCGACGGAGGACTTCAGGCGGTCGTGACTCTGGCCAGCCAGTAACGGGGCGGCCGCTGGCAGTGGCCGGCGTTGAGAGTTGGATGTCGGCCCATGCGCGCGGTGTCCTCCGTTGCGCCTGGTCTCGCCCGCGTGCGCGCGATGTCCGCCCATGCGCCCTGGTCTCGGCCGCGTGCGCGCGGTGTCCGCCCATGCGCTGGGGGCTCGCCCCAGCGCATCGCCACCCGCAGGGCCTTATGGGTCCCGCCACTCAGCGGTCCTTGCGCAGAGTCCCGTTCACTGGAATGTTTCCGCCGCCCGCCATGAACATCGTGTACACGCCGCCGGCGTCCAACGTGAGGGTCGTCTTGCTCAGCAGAGTGGCGGAGGTGGTCGTGTCGAGGACATCCACCTCGTTGTTGGTCCCGCTGGCGAATTGCGCCAGGGTCGAAGCTGTTCCCAACGTCACGCTCGTGGCGCCCGTCGTGAAGTTAACCAACAGAGTGAGCGGGTCTCCGAGCCCGGACATGCCGTTGAGCAGGCGTACCCTGGACTTACTGGCGAGGCTCGCGGGCAAGGTGTTGTCGTCGGCGATCAGGCTCGTCTGCGTGCCACTCGCGTTGCTCCAGACGAGGAACGTGTAGTCTGCGCCCGCCGCGAGCGTTTGATTCGGAACGGTAACCGCCGCGCCGTCCACGTTGAGAGTGAACGGCAGGCTGCCGGAGTTGACTAAGGTATAGGTTCCGCCGATAACGCCTACCGTGGCGTTTGTCAGTATGCTTGCACCGCTGACGGTGGCATTGATCGTCGTGCCGTTTGCGATGCCTACTGCGCCACGAATGCGGGCCTGCGTATTGTTATACGTGCTGAGGGACCCTTGCTGCGGCAGGAGCGACACGTTGACGAGCATGCCTCCAGTCGTTGAGGTGAGTAACAGCGAATTGACGGTCGTGCTGTTGAAGGTCACCTGTGCCACGTCCGCGCGTAAGTCGGTCTTGTCCCCGGTCCCGATTACGCGCAGGCGGTAGTTGCCGCTCGTAATGGTGATCGTGGAGCTGCCTCCTGTGGCGATGTTGCTGACGAGCGGCGAGGCGTTTACCAATTCTGTAGTGCTGTCGGTCAGATACACGTCCACATTGCCGGCTTCGGAGGCGTTGATCACGGTCACATTGGAGTAACCGGTGTTCGCGCTGGCCTGGTCTTCGCCTATCTTCACCGTCGCGAAGTTCCCAGAGGAGCCGTAACCTACATACGCGGTGTGGGAACCATCCGTCAGGCTCTCACTACCGTCGGTCGCCAACGCACTCGATGAGCCGTTATTCCGGAACTGCAGCGAATACGTTCCGGAACCGATGGATGCGTAACTGCTGATGGTCGCGTACGTCACCCCTTGCGCCCGGGCAGTGTAGTTCGGAGTGGTGTCACCATTGTTGCTCGCGTACAGGTCGAGCGAGGTGTATCCGGTGCTCACGTTCAGCAGCCGGATGTTGGCCGTGCCGCTGCTACCACTGCCGCAACCGCTGAGGCTTACAACAGCGGCTGCCAGCATCGCGGCTATGCTGATCGGGGGACGAAATGTGCTGCGCATAGGGGATTTCCATGTTGGGGTCAGTGGATATGGGAAACTTGCTTCGGCCGGCAACGCTCAGAACGCATTGCCGATTGAGAACTGGAAGACTTCGGTCTCGTCTCCCCAGCGGGTCAGGGTTTCGTGCTGATACTTGAGGGGGATGCCCAGGCTGAAGCGGAACAAACCCAGCGGTGCGAGCCACTGCACGGCAATGCCGGCCGAGGTTCGCATCTGATTGAGATCGAACCCGTATTTGATGACGTTGTTTTCCCTGTCCTTGAAGACTGTATTGCCAAGAAAGAACGCCTGGCCGAAATCGAAAAACAGGCTCGCGCGCACGCTGCCCGCGAACTTGGACGGCACCGGCAGGATCGCCTCGAGTTGGCCGGACAGTGCGGTATCACCGCCGTAGGGATTGCCGAGAGAGTCGCGTGGACCGAGTGTGAGTTCCCTGAAGCCGCGCACTGAGTCAGGGCCGCCCACGAAGAAGTGCCGGTTCGGAGGCAGGGCGGTCGTGGATCCGAGCGCCGTTCCGTAGCTCGCGCGCGTACTGAACACGAGAGGCACGAATGACAGGTATGGCAGGTGAAAGAATTGCTGGTACTGGTAGGTTGCCGTCAGGAATTGCACGTTCGCACCGGGGATGGTGGAGGTCATCACCAGGCTGTTCGCGATGCCCGATGTCGGAAAGAGTGTGCGGTTGCGACTATCGAAGCTCCATCCGGCAGTGAGCTCGGCCAGGTCCGCAGTCGTATCCCAAACGGCACCCGTACCGGCGGCCCGGAACGATGAATTGCCGTTGAGGCGGACCCAGTCCTGGATCTGCTGGGAGGTATAGGAGGGCGCGAGGTACTCGATGTGCTGGCCCGAGAGGCCGAACCTCACGGCTTGCCACTCCGAGACCGGGTAGCTGAAGTCGAGCCCGGCCTGGTAGCTCGTGCTGGAAAAACTCGAGAAGCTCGAGGTGAGCTGGCTTTGGTCCATGTAGGACATGTTGACCGTACGACTCAATCCGTCCGTGGTCACGTACGGGTCCGTCTGCGAGACGCTGTAGACCTTGCTGTAAGCACTGCCGCTCAGATTGACGGCGACGCGCTCCCCCGTACCGAGGAAGTTCGCCTCGGTGAAGTTGCCATTGAGCATGATTTTGTAAGCTTCGGAATAGCCAATCCCACCGCTCAATTGGGCGCTGGGACCGTCCTCGACCTTGAAGTTCACGTCTACGAGGTCGGGCGCTCCGACAACCGGTGTCGTCTCGGAGTCCACCGACTTCACGTAGGGCAAGCGCTGGATGCGCTGCTTCGAGCGCTCGAGCGAGGTGTTGGACAGCCAGCCGCCTTCGAGCTGGCGCAGCTCGCGCCGCAGCACCTCGTCGTTGATTTTGCTCGACCCGGAGAACGTGATATTGCGCACGTAGACGCGATTGCCCGGGTCGATGAAGAAAGTGAGCGACACCTGATGGGTCGCGTTGTCTGGCGTGGGGACGGGATCGACCTTGGCAAACGCATAGCCGTCCCGGCCCAGGCGGTTTTGAATCAGCTCCTGCGTGGAGGTGATGAGCTTGCGATTGAAGGTCTGCCCGGGCTGTACCAGTAGCAGCTTCTGCAGCTCCGACTGCGGCACCACGAACGTGCCCGCCATCTTCACACTGGAAATCTTGAATACGTCTCCTTCCGAGACGTTCACGGTGACGAAGATGTCGTCCTTCTCAGGAGCGATCGCCACCTGGGTCGACTCGATCTGAAAGTTCGCGTAGCCACGATCCATGTAGAAGCTGCGTAGCCGCTCCAGATCCCCCTGCAGGGACTCACGCGAATAGCGGTCGTCCTGCTTGTACCAGGAGAGCCAGTTCGGAGTCTTCAGCTCGAAGCTGTCCAGTACCTCCTGCTGAGGATACTTCGTGGCGCCCACTACGTTGACCTGGCGGATCTTCGCGCGCTTGCCTTCCTTGATGTCTATCTTGATCTTCACGCGATTACCGGACTCTTCCTCCACGTGCGTGTCGACTCTCACGGCGTACTTACCGCGGCTGAAGTACTGGTCTGTGAGGTATTGTGTGACGTCCTCTAGAACCGATCGGTCGAAAGTCTTACCGGTGGCCAACCCAACGTTGCGCAACGATTTCTGCAGGTCCTCGGTCTTGACGTCCTTATTGCCCGTGATCTCGAAGCTCTCGATGGAAGGTCTTTCCAGCACGCTGACGATGAGCGTATTTCCATCGCGCCGTAGCTGTACGTCGCGGAAGAATCCGGTCGCATATAACGCACGGATGGACTCGCGTACGCGTTTTATGTCCAGCGTGTCGCCGATGTTCACTGGCAGATAGTTGTAGACCGTACCCGCGCTCACACGTTGCAGGCCTTCGATAGAGATGTCGGCAACTGTGAAGTTGGCAGGATCCGTGATGGGGGCATCCTCAGAGAGTGCAGCCCTGGCATGCAGCGCGAACACCGCTGTAGCGGGCGCGACGAGCGTCAAAACGCGGCGTACGCGCCAATAACGAGTGCTCATGTCCGCGAGATGATAGGGGGTGGCGTCCTCGAAGGTGCTTCGCAGGTGCCACGAGTTTGTCAGCGAGTGTAACGGGGGGAGAGGGGGATACAGTTGGTTGCGTTCCGGCCGCATATTGCATCTGTCCGAACGGAACGTGCGTCCGGGAGGGGCGTCATAAACGCGCTTCCACCGGTAAGCGGGCGTGTGATGGTGCAATATGATCTGTTACGGAGTCGCCGAGGTTCGAAGGGGATTTTCGAGTCGAGGCGTGCCTGCGCTCCTCGTGCTGCTGTTCTTGTCCGCGTTGGTCAGCGCATCGGAACCCTCAGGTCAAAATATTACGCCGAACTTCAAAGATGCAGACCTCACACAGGTCGCTGAAGCGGTGAGCGTGGCGACCGGCAAGAGCTTCATCGTCGATCCCCGGGTGCGCGGCCAGGTGACGATGTTGTCAACCACGTCGATGAGTCCGGCCGCCTTCTATGAGGCGTTTCTTGCGATCCTGCAGGTGCACGGGTTCATCGCTGTGCCGGCCGGAAACGTCATCAAGATCCTGCCCGATGCAGATGCGCGGCAGAGCCCGTCTCTTGATCTGCCCGGGAGGGTGAGCGCCACTTCCGACGAGATCGTGACGCAAGTGATTGACGTCAAGAACGTGAGTGCCGCGCAGCTCGTACCGATTCTACGGCCGATGATTCCGCAGTACGGCCACCTGGCTGCATATCCCGCGTCGAACATCCTGATCATTTCCGACCACGCCAGCAACGTGAACCGCATGATCCGTATCATCCGCCGGGTCGACCAGGTTGGGGACCAGGACATAGAGATCGTTCCGCTCCAGAACGCCTCCTCGACGGATACCGTACGAGTGCTCAACTCCTTGTTTCAACAAGCGGCCGCGGCCGAGGGAGGCGCGGCCGTGAAAGTCGTAGCCGACGAGCGCTCCAACAGTGTGCTGATCAGCGGAGACCACTCTCAGCGATTGCGCATCCGCGCACTGGTGGCGCATCTGGACACTCCGCTGCAGGCCGGCGGCGACACGCAAGTGCGCTACCTCCACTACGCAGATGCTGAAAAGGTCGCCCCGAAACTCAAGGAGTACATCACCGGAGTCGCACAGGGGACCTCTGGCGGCACAGGTGCGCAGGGCGGCAGCCCGCAGGCACAGGCAGAGAGGAATGCGATCGTTTTGTCAGACCCGGCGACGAATTCCCTGATTATCATGGCGCCTCCCAAGATCATGCGCGCGCTGACCGAAGTCGTGGACAAGTTGGATATCCGTCGCGCACAAGTGCTGGTGGAGGCCGTCATTGTCGAAGTAAACGCGGACAAGACTTCCGATCTGGGGGTGAATTGGGCGGCGTGGTCCAATGGATCCAACGGAACTCAGATTCCGGGCGGGGGATTCATCGAGCCGATCGGCGGCACCTCGCTCGCCGATGTCGCCAGCACGGTCCAGGGCATTGCGAATGGCTCGACCACCTCGGCCAGCGCCCTGACCGGTACGACACTGGCGCTTGGGAAAATATCCGCCAACGGCATCAATTTCGGAGCAATGCTGCGTGCCATCAGCGGCGATGCCAATACCAACGTCGTGGCGACGCCTTCGGCGATCACGATGGACAATCAGGAAGCGGAGCTGAAAGTCGCGCAGGAAGTACTCTTCATTACCGGGCAGTACGCTACTACATCGGGAACGACCACCAGCAGCACCGTGAGTCCGTTTACGACGGTCCAGCGGCAGGAAGTGGGCACGATCCTGAAAGTGACGCCGCAGATTGCCACGGAGAGCGATTCGGTCATTCTCAAGATCAGTATCGAGAGCTCGAGCGTGGCGGCGACATCCGTGTCGAGTGTCGATATCACGACCAATAAACGCACAGTTTCCACCAGCGTACTGATTGAGGACGGCGGGGTCGTGGTGCTCGGCGGGCTCATTTCGGACAACGTCACCAAGAGTGAGCAGCGCGTGCCGTTTCTCGGCAGCCTTCCCCTGATCGGGCTCTTGTTCAAGACACGGGATTACAGCAGGACCAGGAACAATCTGATGATCTTCATTCGTCCGAAGATCCTGCATACGGCCGAGCAGACGGCCATCGAGACTGGCGCAAAGTACAACTACATGCTGGATGAGCAACGCAAAGCGCACAAGCGGGACGCGACACCGCTATTGCCCGGTGAGAAGCAGCCAACGCTGCCCCCGTTGCCGCAAACCCGCGTACCGGAACCTTCAGTGGGCCCGGTACCGTCAACGCCCGAAGGCCCGAATAAGTGAAGCCCTCACGTGCCCGGCGCCGCAGTGCCCGGATAGTTACGGGCGGCATCAAGCACGCGCGTCGAGTAAACGAGCGTGGCGCCGGCATTCATTGCAACGGCGACGCCCAGCGCCTCTGCAATCTCTTCTTCCGTCGCACCATGGCGCAGTGCCGCCTCGGTATGAACCGTGATGCAGCCGTCGCAACGCGTGGTCACGGCGACCGCGAGTGATATCAATTCGCGGGTCTTCGGTCCGAGCAGATTCTTTTTGCTTCCAGCCGAAGTGAGCTCCAGGTATCCCTTGACGGTGTCGGGACTGAGCTGCCCGATCTGCTTCACGCCGGCTGCCAGCTGTCTGCGATATTCATTCCAGTCGAGCATCATGTTGGTGTCCTCGTGTGAAAGGGTTCGGTTCCGGGCTAAGGCCGATTCGCGCAACGCTCGACGCCGATGGAGGGACCTCACGCTCCTCCTGGAGAATCCCGCGACGCTGGGCAATTGAGACTGCTTCGGTACGGCTCGCCGCAGCGAGCTTGTCCAGAATGGATTTGACATGTGTCTTCACGGTCCCGGGGGCGACATTCAACTCCAGGGCAATTCGCTTGTTGCTGTACCCCAGCATCATCTGTCGCAGTATGTCCGCTTCCCTGGGCGTCAGCGCTCGCTGCTTCATCCACTGCGCAACGCGGCTGGCGACCAGCGGAGCGAGAGCGATACCACCGACGCGCACCGCGCGCAGACCGTCGAACAGATCCTCGAGACTGCAGCCGAGCAGCAGGTAACCGCGTGCTCCTTGCTCCAGTGCGCGGCAAATGCTCGCTTCGCCGTCATTGTTCGTCAGGATTATGACTCGATGGCGCACCGCTGCGGCGGACATGACGAGTTGCATACCAGAATCGTAATCCGCGACTACAACATCCGCCGATGGCAGGTCACTGCCTGTCAGGCCCGATAGCGTCGCGGCGGGTTTGCAAACATAGGCTTTGAAATCGCGTTGGCTTTGCAGCGTGATTGCGAGGCCTGCCGTTATCAGCGGGTCGCCATGCGCTATGAGAACTCTCGTCCTCGAGGAGTCAGTCATTGGTTTCGCCCCTCAGCTGCCGTGGAGGGCGCCAGCTTGAAGATTGCCAGGGTATCGCCGTACGGATACGTCAGCTGGAAGTTGCCGCCTGCGGCAACCGCGACGTATTGCTCGCCATTGACCTGGTAGGTGATGGGCGGAGCGTTGACACCGGCACCCAGGTTGTAGCGCCAGACGCGCTCACCGGATTTCGCGTTGAAGGCATCGAACCAACCGTTACCTTCGCCCATGAAGACCAGATTTCCCGCCGTCGCCAGGGCGCCGCCGATCAGCGGCTGCGGGGCTTTGTACTGCCACGCAATCTTTCCCGTCTCGACGTCCAGCGCGACGAAGGGTCCGTCCTGGATAGAGCCAGGCGCGACGTTCGTGAAGGCGCTACCCAGTCGAATGAGACCCGGAGCGCTCCGAGCGGGTTTGGTGGTGAAGTGCATCAACTGGTCCATCGCCAGGATATAGAGATAATGTGTCTGCGGAGAGTAAGCGGGCGGTGACCATTCCGCTCCACCGTTCGCACCGGGGAGCATGTCAACACCAGCGCGTGTCGGTGTGCTGAACATGTTCTTTGACATCATGACGTAGGGATCGGACTTGCGTATCAGCTTGCCTGTGCGCCGGTCGACTATGAATACCCAACCGACTTTTCCCGCCTCGGCGGCAGCCGGAATTGTTTCGCCGTTCTGATGTACGTCGAACAGCACGACGTTGCTGACTGCGTCATAGTCCCAAACGTCATGCTTGACCTCCTGGTAGTACCACTTGAGCTGGCCGCTGTGTGCGTCGAGCGCGACGATGCTGTCGCTGTAAAGGTTGTCGCCTTTACGGTTCGTCCCGTCCAGGTCCGGGTTCGGATTACCCGTGCTGAAGATGACCAGTCCCAACTTGGGATCGATCGCTGGGGTTGTCCACACCATCGCACCGCCCCCTTGCCAGGAACCGCTGGAATACGTCTTCGGATCAGTCGCCATCCAACGCCAGCGCTGCTTCCCCGTCTTAGCGTCGTATGCGGCCACGAAACCGCGGAGCGCCCATTCGCCCCCTGCGCTGCCCACAATGATCATCCCGTCGTAGATCTGGGGCGCGAGTGTCTCCGAGTACCCGTCTCGGGAACTGACGATGCTTGTCTGCCAGATGGTGTGGCCGTCAGTAGCATCGAGTGCCAGGAGTTGATCATCGAGAGTCGCGACATAGACTTTCCCGTAGCCAACCGCGACCCCTCGATTGACTGGACCGCAACAGACCTGGAACGGGCCGAGGTTGTATGTCACGTCCCACAGTCGCTCGCCCGTCGCTGCGTTAACCGCGATGATCATCATCCTTCCATTGACGACCGGCGTCGTGATGTACATCACGCCATTGACGACGACCGGGGTGGTCTCGAAGCCTGCGGTCATTCCTGTTTGAACGAGTCCCACCAGATTCAGGGACGCCACATTGTCGGCTGTGATTTGCTTGAGAGGTGAATATCGCTGGTTGTCGTAGGTACGGCCGTGCAGAAGCCAATTGTTGTCGTCGGATGCCGCATTCAGCATCATCGAGTCCGGGACGTTCACGTTAACGCCTGCCGGAAGCTGAGCGTAAACCTTGCGCACCGGTGGTGCGGCGCGCACGATCTCGTCGGTGCTGGGTCCCGGCGCGGTTGAGCTCGCATGCTGCTGCCCCATGGGAAGCTTGTTCAGTGACGCGATTTGCAAGGGTGTGTTGCCGGAGGGATAGCCGTTTCGCGACAGAACATAGGCGGTCACATCGAGATATTCCTGTCGGCTCAAGCTACCGGGCTGATTCTGAGGCATCTGACGGCTGATGAAGTCATACAGCTGCGCGGCCGTCCCCGTGCCATATGCCTGCTGGAAGGTTTGACCCGCGAGTGCCGGCCCGGAGTCGCCCTGGAGATTCGCGCCGTGGCATTGCATGCAATCCTGTGAATAGACAGCTGCTCCATGCGAAGCTTGAGCACTCGTGTAACCCCCGCTCGATTTCGCCTGCACGCCGGCAGAACCCACTGCAAGCAGGGCAACGCCCAATAACACCAACCGCATGGCAGCTCTCACTTTCTGAGGATTTCGACCGTGGCCAGTCTGGTGGCCTGCCATGACTCCCGGGTTTCAAATTCTCAGGGTTCAATTACAGCTGAAACGCAAGTCGGTACTGATCATCAAACACAAAACACCAACACGAGACGAACGTCGTAGTGTAGTAGCCAACAATCCAAACGTGACTGCACGGTCTCCCTACCGTCAAGTTAAGCTCACGCTTCGCCGGTGCGGCGGCGCGGGTTTCAGTTGAAATGCGGGCTCGGCGCCGTGAAACGATGCCGTAATTGTCGGCTGTAAGTCTGCGCGCTTCGGTGATAAGCCTGATGGATCCGGCGGCGGCCGGGCGCACAGCAGGCTGTAACATAAGCGTTGCTTGAGCAGGGAGTAATGAAAGAATTCCCTCCATTTCGCCTTGATGTCATCAACCAGTGTCTGTGGCGAATCGGCGAGATGCAGGCGCAAGAGCGCATTGTAGTAACTCCCAAGGCGTTTGCGGTCCTGGAGTATCTCGTCGAGCGCGCCGGGCAGTTGGTGACACACGAGGAACTCCTCGAAGGGGTGTGGCCCAACAGAATG
>Ga0307511_10004165_pt1 | contig 14760 bp, 15 predicted proteins | sample 13_EM_MG_FD_200266 | JGI IMG/M metagenome (GOLD analysis project Ga0307511, IMG submission 200266) | Populus trichocarpa ectomycorrhiza microbial communities from riparian zone in the Pacific Northwest, United States - 13_EM | ecosystem: Host-associated > Plants > Roots > Unclassified | place... | reverse complement strand
GTGGTTCGACTATTGGGTCAGCGCCTAGGCGCGCAAAAAAAACTTTTTCCCGCTTCCCCATAGGAGAACGACATTTTTCCGATGGATTACATCCCTTTCCAGCTGCCACCCGCTCTCGTACATGGGCGGCACCCGTTATGACTGACCGGTATCATACTGACGTTCGCCTTTGTCCGAGTAGTGTCTCCCCGTCGGTTGTTGTCTAGTATCGGTGCGCCCAAGCCAACCAGCTCTTTCGCTGAACTCCCCACCGGTCTCATCATTTTGGTATTCTCGATGACATAAACGAACAACACCGGAACCTCACAGAACACGACACCGGTATTGACGTTCAACGTTGAACCCTGGATACAATCCGGAAACACATTATCGGGTGAGTATACAGCCTTCCCCAACGGTATGTATGTCGTAGATATTACATTTCTTATGCCAGGATGACCCTGGCTCCACTTGCGACCGGTCTTTCAATTGTTTCCACCACAAATCTCACTCCCCGTCCAGAACGATTCGCCCGTAAGGCGTTCCCTCGTATGCGAGGTACTTCATCGCTTCTTCCTCCTTGCCCTCACTACCCAAGGTGTTGATATTCCATCGTTCCGTGGTCGGCCTTCGCTTGCTAGGATGGTTGCAATCAGTTGAGATGAGGTGGAGGGGTTGATCGTGAATCGTACTCACGTCTAGGGAGAGCGGCAGGACCTCCCGCAATGGACTGGAATGGTGGGAGATGCCTGGGGATTCTTTAACACGTCGAGGCGCATGTGGCAGATTTTAGGCACGGTTCGGGGTTTGTTCTCCTTTGGGACGCTTCGACGGAGGATACAACTCCATGACCTGAAACGCTCCGATGACCTGAGGTTGGGTGTGATCAGAGATGATAAGGTTGCCTACGAATCTCGAGGGAGATTGTCAGAAACGTTGCATATATCGAAACATCGTACTGACGGGTTCTTATCCGAATGTGTGAGCCATCCGAAAGAGTGTCCTTTGGAAAGTTGGAGAGTCTGACCCCCAGATCTGATTCCGCCGGAGGCAAACCCAACCGATAGACTTGACTTGCCCCGGTGAAGTATGCCTCGCCCTCGGCGACCTTCTGGGGCAGAGGGGGAGGAAACCGCACCCGTCTACTTATGCGGTCGTGGAGCCTGCGGGGATGGAGGTGCGTTGGCAGAGGGTCGGACTCCGAGTCACGGCATTCGTTCCGTTGCAGAACGACGCAGCGCGGTAAGACGGTGGGGGATGTACGGGGTATGCGGGTCGTGACACCAGGTGAGAGAGGAAACGTCGAGGGTTAGCGCTCTCTCTGGATCTTATCTCGTCGGCACCGGGAACCGGAGGATTCTTGAGTAGCCTTCGGGAGAAAGGACGAGCTTGTTGTTGAGGACAAGCTCTTTACCTCCTTCCAACACTACCTGATTTCCGGGAACACTGGTAGAAGCGGCAGGCTATTTGTTTATGTGTTGGGTCAGACCTTCGGACTTGATGCTATGGGGAGATCCACGTACAGTGGCAGTGTGGAAGGTAACGCCGAACCCAATTCTCAGGTCGGTGGCAGTCCTCCATCCGACTTTGGAAACATCGGTGATGAGTGATTTGCTATGTCTCGGCCTGCAATCACCGTTAGATGATCTGTGATTGGCGATTCGCTAAGTTTCAACCTGCAATTACTACTAGATAGAAGGACGAAGTGACTAAAGACACGTGGAATGTTTACCGGTCGATGGGCGAGTGCGGTTCCTTCGACGCGACGGCGTTTAGACTGGTATTATTGTGCTTCAGAACAGTTAGAAATTGATACGGGAAGTACTGTGGAAACCTCTCGTACACTTCACGCAAACTGGCGATGGAGTGGGGGGTTCCACTTCCACCTCCGACGATGACGGCACCGGCGTTTCCGGGTCTCAACCCTACGTCTGGAGTAGCGGGACCATGGGCTGACGCGACATATTCGTTTTGACGACACACTCTTCGTCGGCAGTGACGGGGATCTTCTCATCCGAGGTGCTCGTTTTGAAGGTGTGTGCGTGTGGCTGCGGGCACTGGAATGTCTTCGGTATCTCCTTTGCAACACTGAAACACGCCGCGGGTCGCCGTCGTGAGCTCGATAAGGGGGACACCTCCGTACCACGGGCGACCCCAAATCGACTAGGTTCCTGAGAATCGAGTGAGTGGTGGAACGAGATGTGGGTGCACGGGAGGATGTATCGTTGGTAATCACGGAAACTCGCACTCCACCATCCCTCGAACTGTCCTCGCCGTACACGGCGATGTTCCCCATAGGCACCATCCTTACGCCCACGGTGTCGGATAGACTCTAAGCTTTGCGTGTAGTCGCCCCGAACCTGGTCTCTTAGCTCTACGAGCGACTTCGGTGGGAGGCATTGCGGCCATTTAATACCAGACTGAAAGTATACATCGAAACCTCGGGTTTGGTTTGGAGCTTGGATGGTTATATCGAGCTACCGTACCATGTGAGTACCGTTCGAGGCAGACGCGTTGGTATGGGATGTAAGGGTCATACCGTGTCCGCGCCCTCCCAAGTGACACCCGTCATGAAAGCGCACATGTTTACCACAAACAATCACGTGGTGGCGTGTACCACAAAACCCTATCACCTCCGTGAATGCTGCTAGGTCGAGGGAAGGCAACTAGTGCTTTGGTGCTGGAACGGAAATATGCAGAGAATGCTGCACGACCTCAAACTTCACCCCCATTCGACGGCGAATCCACTTCGAAATGATGATAATGGACGAATCCTGGGGAAAACGAGTGAGTCTCGTGGGTGAAGAATGACTCGGAGGAGAACGCGTACCAATCGCCACACACATTCTGAGCAGAAGCCGGGTCACGTTGGTCGTGACGTTGACCAAGTTCCAACGATATCACAACTGATTTGCATCCCGATGAAGGTAAACACGAGAGGGAGGCGGAAACACCATGTGGACGTGGGGGCCTGTACAAAAGGTGAGATGAACACCCCGATCGCAGCGATCTCATTCGTTACAGAAGGCAAGGAAGATAATACATGGTATGCAAGGAACGTTCCTCGAATTCATTTTTTCTGGCAAGGCCCCGTTTTCCGAAGGGATGGAATCGTTCCCTTCTTTAGTTCGTGTGCTGGTGGTCGCCGGGTGAGGATATGGTTATCCGTTGGAATTTGACTTTTGGTTTGAGGTCCCATGATAGGGTTTTAGGGTCACGAGAGATATTGAGAGTTGTGGTCAGTTTTATTTGAATAACGCGGGTTCTGTTTCACAGAGAAGCGGCAGGCATGCACCGAGATAGGTGCTCTGGATCTCCTCGATGACGCCCTTGAGCTTCTTGTCGTTTCTTCCATGAGGTTAAATCCCTTGTTGTAGAGCTCCCGAGCGGTAGCTTTGCCTATTCGATCGGTCGCCCCAGTGATGAGTGCATAAGGAGATGGGCCTTGGAGGTATTTCTCCCAGCAATTCGTGGGTCGGAGAGGAAGTAGAACCAGATGAAATCGAGTAGGGTCCTCAGTTTTGCGAGACACGCGACGAGACCGATGTAGTAGATGATGTTGGTCATGGAGGATGCGGTATGGGAGAGGAGTGTCCTGTGTGGAACCCTACTTTTATAAGTACTGAGTGCATTCGCAACCAAAGGGTCAGGCTCACGGTCAAGAACCCGGAAGCCGGATCGAATACCTGCGGTCAACGTTGTCGTATTGAATGTGGCGCTGCGGTTCCAACCCTTCTCGCAGCTTATCAGAGAAACCGCCATGAGAAGTTGAAAGACAGTGCAAGTCGCGGAGTGCTGCGACTACAGTGCAGTGGAAAGAACGAAAGAGTCGCCGATTACATCATCATCACATAAGTGGGCGCCCGAAGGAATGTCCGAGGATGAATACCATCGCTACTGATAAGTTACAAGATAACAAGAGATCAACGCATAGAATACAAGGTAGATATCACCAAAGATAACACTCACAGGCTTCGAAGAGCCATTAGTGCTTCCTCCATTGTTCCCTCGGGACGTATTGGTTGTAAAGTTTCCAGATGGCCCTCCTACACTCGGCTCACCAGGAGACTGCTGCTTATTAAACATGACAACTACAGCACCTAGTCCAGGAACCTGAACATCACAGCCGCTCGCACAAGAGAGGGTCTTGTACTCCTGCTTACCTGTGGATCGAGTTGAAAATATTGTTCGGATGGTGACCAACAGGGGCACACCGGCGGGGGCCCACAGCTCCAAGCAGACCGTGCGGGGAGCGTGTCTCCCGAGGCGTTCTTGAGTGGCTCCTTTGATACAATAGTCGGTAACTGCGAGAAGGCGAGATCGCTGTTCTCAGTTTTGTTTGAATAATGTTGACGGTGAAGCGGCAGACGCAAACCAAGACAAATAGAACGACGGATTCAACGTGGACTGGAGGGTGACCGCGACTATCTAGAAACCGGGATACCGCCGCGATCAGCCCCGATCCGCTGCGATGGCAGATACCAGAAAATCAAGGCCGTAAATTGACACAGGGAAGGAATGAAACTCGAACAGGCGGATTAATGTGTCAAGCTGGACAGCGCACTAACGCGCTTACCGTATATCCACCTCCACAAATGATGAGATCTTCCTCGTGAGCAATTGTACCCGCCACCGGTTGACCATGTAGCCGTAGTACCACGAGTGCACATGTGAGGGTTGTGTCTGGATTGGTGTAGGCGTCCGTTGTGGCGACTTCGTGCTTCGGAGCGTGATCTCCTGCGTTTTCTGTACATAGCGGCGGCATGGATGTTGCCGGAGAGTGTGTTGTGCATTTACGCCTGTACCGTAGTACGGGTGGTTTCTGAACAAAACTTAAATTTCTACTGTTTCATGCGATTCCCCCCCGGAGCCGTGTTAGTGCATTAACCTTGACCCCGCCCCCTCGCAACATATGTATTCAAACAATATGTGTCATGCGGCATTACGGTGATCAAGAGCTAGCAAAAGTGCCGCTCGGTTTTAGTGTGTGGGAAAATCCAGACGCGATCACTTTTTGGCAGTGGGTTGCCGGTCCCCAATCTGTTGTGGTAGAGAAGATAATTCACGGTTTACAATGCACAGGATATTACGCGTGATCGATTATACCGTCGGTGTTTATGCTCGGAAGAACTTCGCGAGAGCGCTCTGGTTGGACGAAATGGGAGACGAGTAGCTCGTGAATTGTAGAGCCCGAACTATGGTTCTTGGATGCGCCTGTCTTGGGCATATAGATTGTCAACTAACTCGGAAGCGTTTCCTAACAGCCGATAAGACGTCCGATGACCAAGAACACCCCCCCGACTACAAACACAAACAGAAGCGCGACTAATACCCACGAGAACAACACCATGACCCAGGACAATACTACCATTGGTATTGTCTCCAGGAGACTCCTGCGGGTGACGATAAGTTAACGCATGAGGTGGTAGGGGGAGGGAGCTTACGGTGAGTCCGCAGGTGGTGGAGCGCTAGACGCGGGCTGTGGAGGAGGATGAGTGCCAGTCGCGGGTGGTCGACCCAAGTCGGCGTTTGGGTCCGAGGCCAGTGTTGTACCAGAATCCAGAACCCAGGTGATCCCACCGAAAATGTGAGATAGGAACAGTTCATCCTGCGAGGAAGTGAGGGGCCATAATTCCGATCGATGTTCGCTGGGGTCGTACCTGCCAAGTTTCGTTCGAGTGCCCAAGACTGGTGTAGAAGCTGCGACCAGCGAGGCCGATGCTCTGGACACCAGCCCCCTTATCTTGATACCACGCTATTCGGTATCCATAAGCTGGGGGTCTCATGTAATGATCACGACTCGACACTGCACACCTATCGGATGAAGCTCGCCCTGATTGAACCCGTGTGGTCCCGGATCTGCAACCAATCTTCAGTCCGATGTTAACGTGTAACAGTGGAGGAGTCCAACCTGTGTAGGTAGACTCGTCTGCGGAGAGTATAACCACTGCACCCACATCCCTTGGGTCTGACCTGAAGTTATACCTGTATGACAAACGAAAAAGAGCGTCAGTAAAATGCTCCCGTTCCTCAGTGAGCCTGCCAGAATGATAAACTCACATTTCGTCTGTGACCTCCCACATATCTAGGAGCATATGGGTGCTCGGGTGATCCTTGGTGAGCACATTGACGACCTGATGAAGGCAGTTGAGTTGGAACCGGGAGAAGGTGAGGGGACGAAGCGAGTCAATCCACTCACCGCTGCCGAGATCGGCGTGTAGTAGTCGAGGTACGCGCCTGTGCGTGCCGTCAGATGCTGGCGAGAAGGGCAATTGTGGACACACTGACCAACTTCTTGCCCAAAGAACGTAGCGCTCTTCAGGGAATCGCTTGCGGCGTGGATTCCGACGAAATTTCCTCCTTTATTCAGGTAGTTTTGAAAGGCGATCTTACCCCTCGCATCTAGGACTACGCGAAACGTCAACATGTTGCACCCGAGTGAGACGGAATCCGATTTGGGGAACCCACTTTCTCCTGTGGTACTGAGGAACACGATAGCATCGTATTTTCCGAGCTTGTCGTCCCTGAACCAGGTTGGATCCTCCGTATATTCAAAAGCGATGTTGTAACCGGTGGATCGTGATCGTATAGCGTCGATGGCGGTGGGGATAGAGCCGTGTCTCAACCCCCTAGTTGCGGAATAAATCAGTACGTTTGCAGTACTGAGAACAGCCGACCGGGCGACGGTTGACGATATCATAAGGTAGAATGCAAGGAACCACATGCTTGAGCGTGGTCCATAGGAGTACTTGCTGTGAGGTAGGTCTTTCGCCATCGTGTTGGGTTGTGTTCGAGGGGTGGTAGAGTGACAAAGTATCTGGTTGAAGTCAACCAAGCTGCGCTCGATCTTGGACCCCTGTGTGCAACGCTCTACTGGCACGTGCCCTCCCCCTGAGCCCCCGACCTCACCCCTCTGGACTTGAGCCTAGCTGGCACCCGAGGAGTCCATCCGCCACGGTTTTGCGTGCCGTCGCCCCTCACCTTAGCCATTTAGCCCTCCGAGAGGCTTCGACCAGAGGTAGCCCGGCTGTCGACAACGGGACTGGCGGTATACATCTGAAACCACGGACCAGGTTCAGTGTTGGTACCGTTGGATCGAGTTATTGCACTTCCGTGCGCCGTTCAAGAAAGGATCCGTTTATCAGATGCGTCCGTGTGTCTGGCCAAGCAACTTTCGTCTTTGAAAGCTCGCAGATTTACCGTAAATGGTCTCAAAGAGGTGCGTGCCGCAAAATCCCATGGCCTCCCTGGATGTCGCAGGTCGAGGGCGGGTGATCAGCCTGAGTGCTTTGGTGTTGGGAGGCAAGCGCGCAGAGATCCTCTCGCTCAAAAGTACCGAGGTGAGGAGATAGGCGGCGCCAACCTTGACGCGAATTTCACACGTACACTACACAGGTTTTGCTATGGTGTTCGTCGAGATGTACACGACGTGGGTCCCTTCGAGCATCGAGCCAACAGGGAGTGAAGCGTAACCTCCGAGTTTCACTCTACCCCCGCTATTCCAACGGCGAATCCACTTCATAGGTGGATCCCAGGTCAATTCAATTGGCAGTTCTTGTAGATACGTTCAGTGAGGACCACTGGAGAAACATCAGAACAAGATTTATAGAAAAGGTCCTATTTCCCTTGGTCTAAATGTTGAGACCCAAGAACAATCCACGCTGCCCTCAACCGTGTTGGGGTGAGATATATTTCTTGAAACCCAGGGGCGTAATTTACAAGACGCCATGTGAAGGTCAACAAATGTGCGACCCTCGCGGTGGCCACGCGCGCATCGAGATAACACAGAACGATATACATTTGACACATACTATACAGATTTTCATTGAGCAATACGCAGTGTCGGTCTCTTCGAACGCCAAGTAAGTAGGAGGTATGGTGCAGCATTACACCTTAGCCCTCGCCTTCGACGATGAAATGTCAACCGTCAACAAATCCTAGGCAAAGACGATGCGTGAGGGCCATTCGTAATAAGGATAACTTGGAATAGAATACAACGTACCAAACCACCACGCAACTCCTGGGCGGAGGGCATCAACCCGAGCCGCATAAGTTCTGATGACCGAGCGACAATGGGGTCGCTTTGCATCCTACCCGCGACAGCGATAAGTGCCATAGACCATCGGGCAACCATTAAATCCGCTCACGAGGCAACAGCGACGATGGTGTCCCCCTTCGAGTAATACGCGACGAACTATAGCACGATTGTCAGTAAATGCTCCTGACTCGCACACATTCTATACACACCTTCAACTCGTCCAGATTCCCATTGATGATGATATCGTCATATCCAGCACCAACGCCACAGTACCTCAAATTCTGACCCTCTAGAACCGGGGCGAAAACGTCCACCTCAGTTGGCAAGATCAAAAGCGATGTGTGAGGAAGGATACTCACGTACGCTCCAGAAAACAGGGACTTTCGAGAAAGGTGCAGGATCTCCAGAAATGGTCTTACCGACCGCCCTTCCATGATTCCCAGCGACGTTCCAATGCTCGATCCTCCTTTCCCCTCCATGGGGAATTTGAGGGTATACAGCGATATCCCCAATCGCGAACACATCCTCCAACCCACGGACTTTCAGATACTCATCCACAAGAACGCCGCCATCTTTCTGTAGAGCGCTTTGGGGGAACCCATCACTCTGTTTCAGGAAATCGGTGGCGGGTGAAACGCCAACGCCAACTACGATGAAGTCCGCTTCGATGATCTGTTTCTGGCCATCTTTGTCGGTCAACTCGACGCCGGTTGCAAACTTGGGATCGGCGTCGGAGGCGATGATCCTCTCGAGTCGGCTACTCAAATGGAATTTGACCCCCTGGGATTCGTGGTACTGCACGTCAAGGGTAAGTAGTTGACCGGCCAGAGAGCGTGATGGTCACTCCACCTTTTGGATAGCGGCTCCGATCTCCTTTCCGAGTGAGGTTTCGAAGGGAACTTGTTCCATCCCAATGACATCGATCGATGCGAGCTTTCGCTTCAACACTGTGATGACGATCTCCATGCCAATAAAAGAGCTGCCGACCACGACAAGCTTTTTTCCTTCCTTGGCGGCTGGGGAGATCGTCAGCACCGGTCGTAAAACACGGGGGAGAGCTGACGGTCCTCACCTGCGTCAACCTTGGCTGAATCGTCAAGACCTCGGAAGGTAAAAACGTTCTCGAGGTCAGCACCAGGAACCGGAAGTTTCCTGGGAGAGCCTCCGGGAGCAAGGATGAGCTTGTCATAGTGGATAAACTCCTTGCCTCCTTCCAACACGATCTGCTTTCCAGGAACGTCGATGGACGTGACGGTCTAAGGATTTACACATTGATTGGGCCTTCAGACTTGATGCTATGAGGAGAGTCGGAGAACCACGTACGGTGGAAGTGCGTAAGGTAACGCCGAATTTGATCCTCAGGTCGGCGGCAGTCCTCCATTCGACTTTGGAGACATCGGTAATGAGTGATTTGCTAAGCTTTGGCCTGCGGTTCCCGTTAGATAGGCGAAGTGGATAAAGGTACGTGAGATGCTCACCTGTCGATGGGGGAATGCGGTTCCTTTGACACGACGGTGATTGGACCTGCGTAACCATGCTTAAGAATCGTCAGAAAACGATACGGAAGTATCACAAAAACTTCCCGCACACCTCACGCAAACTGATAACGGAGTGGAAGGTCCCACTTCCGCCTCCGACGATGACGACACCGGCGTTTCCTGATGTCAACCCTGCGTCTGGATTAGCGGGGACCTTGGGCTGACGCGACATGTTCGCTTTGGCGACGCGTTCTTCGTCGGCGGTAACAAAAATTTTCCCATCTGAGATGCTGGTCTTGAAGGAGTGTAAGGCCGCTGGCGCTGGAGCGTCTTCGATATCTCCGGTGCAAACGTTGAAACAAGCTGCGAGCCACCGTCGTGAGCAATTCGGGTCGGGAGCCGATGAAGGGTATACCTCCGTGCCATGGGCTACTAGGGGGTCAGTTTGGAGCACAAACGGAAAGAACGACTAAATCGAAGCACCATACGACTCTCCCGTCCGCAACTAGGACACCCTTTGCCAACGGCGCCCCGTAATGGGTACAATACGCACTTGTTGCGTAGACTTTATCACCTAACTTGGATAATAAAACCTTTCCACCGCCAAAATCGACTTCTTTCCTGCAGATCGAGTGAGTGTGCGAATGAGAGATGTGCGTAACGGTGAGGGAGAGACATCGTCGGTGATCAAAGCAACCCACATTTCGCCGTCATTCAGACTGCTCTCATCACACACCGCGATCGTCTTCGTAGACACCATCCTTACGCTTGCTAGCAAGTTGATAGATGGGAGATAAGCCCGAGAGATGAAGAGAGGGAGGCGGAAACGCCGTGGAGTCAGCAGGTGCCCGTACATAAGAGCTCGGCCTGCGAAGTCAGTTGACCAATCACGATGATCTCATTGGTCACGGAAGATAAGGAAGATAGATAATCCACGACGTATAGCGCATAGTTTGGTACATATAAATAGTTGAGGCTCGGAAGGACCGGTGACGCCTCTTCCACTTGACCATACAGATCGTCAACCAATCGGCTCAGTACCTTTTCTAACGCGCACGCTGTCCGCCTAGGAACAATTCGCGCCTATTATAATGATCCAGCACACAAGCAGGATCACCTCCAAAATCTTAAGATCGTTGTAAGTAATCCGTATCAACAGGGCGGTGGTGGTGTCTCTGCGTGTGACGATAAGTAAAGGCATGAGGTGGGAGGGGAGGGTGACTTACGGTGGGGCTGCCGGTGGCGGAGAACAATCCGTGGTGGCAGGAGGTCGACCCAAGGCTGCTCTAGAGTTCGAGGCCACTGTTGTACCAGAATCCAGAACCCAGGTGATCCCACCGAAGACATGAGATAGGAACAGTTCATCCTGCGAGCAGATTAGGTGGGAAACTTCCAGCCAGTGCGTGCTGGAGTCGCACCTGCCAAATTTCGTTTGAATGCCCCAGACTGGTGTAGAAGCTACGACCAGCGAAGCCGATGCTCTGGACACCAGCCCCCCTATCTTGATACCACGCTATTCGGCATTCGTAAGCTGGAGGTCTCGTGTAATTGTCACGACTCGACATTACACACCTATCGGATGGGGCTCGCCTTGATTGAACCTGCGTGGCCCGGGATCTGCAACCGATCTTCAGTCCGATTTCCACAGGGAACAGTGGAAGTATCTAACCTGCGTACGTGGATTCATCTGCAGAGAGTATCACTACTGCACCCACATCCCTCGGGTCTGACTTGAAGTTATACCTGTATGATAAAACAATGACGAGCGTTAGAAATTCACCCGTTCCTCGGTGAGTCTCGCAGGAATGACAAACTTACATTTCGTCTGTGACCTCCCACCTATCTGGGAGCATGCTGGTGCTCGGGTGATCCTTAGTCAGCACGTTGACGGTCTGATGAAGGGGCTTGAGTTGGAACCTGGGAGGGGTGAGTGAATCCACTCACCACTATCGAGATTGGTGGGTGGTAGTCAAAATACGCGCCTGTCCTTGCGGTCAGAACTCGGTGAGAACACGGACTGTGGGGTCACTGACCGATTTCTTGCCCAAAGAACGTAGTGGTATTCAGGGAGTCGCTCGCGGAGTGGATCCCGACAAAGTTTCCTCCCATGTTCAGGTAGTCTTGAAACGCAACCTTACCCCACGCATCTAGGACTGTCCGGAAACCAACCTTTTGAGCCCAAATGAGACGGAATGTGATTAAGGAACTCACTTTCTCCCGTCGTACTGAGGAATACAACGGCATCGTATTTCCTGAGTCTGTCATGCCTGAACCAGGTGGGGTCCTCCGTCTCTTCAAACACGATATTGTATTCGGCGGATCCTGATTGTAGAGCACCGACGGCGGTGGGGATTGAGTCATGTCTATACCCCCTCGTCGCGGAATATATTAGTACGTTTGCAGTACCAAGGACGGCCGACTGGACCACGGTTGATGTTATCATCAAGCAGAATACGAGAAACCACATATTCGAACGCGGCCCAGGGGAAAACTTGCTGGAAGGTACGTCTCTCACCATCGCGGACGTGGTGGCTATTGGCATGGGATCAGGGGGTGGTAACGCAGGAATTGGAATGACTACTATAGGGTTTAGGGGTCCGGTGAGGTCACCCTATGCTGTCACCAACTTGAGGAACCCCTGTGTATTGACCCCTGTGTAGTGACCCAGCACCAAGGGAATCCGTCCACCTGGTTTCGCACCCCCGCCCGGCCTTTTGGTCTATACGAGAGGCTCCAGCGAGAGACAGATGACCGTTTGCGACGGGATTGGTGGCATACACGGGCTTAGTTCTGTGCCTGGTGTTGTTGCGTCACGGTCGAGTTTGCCAAATCCTGGATGGAAGACCCGTATCGTGTCTGTGCCGGATGACGTGAAAGCTCGCGGATATAGGTCCTACTGCGAAGATGTGCGTGCTGCAAATGACATGGTTCACTGAACGTTGTCGGGTCGAGGGCGGGTGGTTATTGATTAGCGCTCTAGGCGTCGGGAGATAGAAATGCCACCTAGTTAGTGGGCCCCGTAATGCATAAAGAGGGATGAATGGCCAGGAATATCGATATCACATTCGTTACAGAAGACAAGTAAGATAGTCCGTGGCATAAATGAGAATACACACAGGATGTTGTCCGGTTACATTCGGTAGATATAAATTGTGGAAGGGTGCTTACACTCCGAAGGGCCACACGAGAACGTTCAGACGTAACAAAACCGCGATCAGACCTGTGATCAGAATCGACGGGGAGGGAGGGGGAGCTGATGGGGAAGTCTCTCTGTCCCTACGGATGACAATAAGCAAAGGTGCGTGGTGGAAGAGGGAGTGGATCTTACGATGGGTTTGGGAGCGATGAAGGGGAATTCGTGCCGGTCGTGGTCGGAGGTTTACCTAGGCTGGCACTGGAGTTCGAGGCTTTTGTTGTACCAGAAGCCAGAACCCATGTGATCCCGCCGAAGACGTGAGATAGGAAGAGTTCGTTCTGCGAGGGTAGGTGAGGGGTGACGGTTCCAGCTGAGTGCCAGGGTCATACCTGCCAAGTCTCGTTCAGATGCCCGAGACTGGTGTAGAAGCTACGACCGGCAAGACCGTCATTTTCGACACCAGCCCCCTTCTCTTGATACCACGCTATCCGGAAGTCGTAAGCGCCTCATGGAATGGCCACAACCGTGTACTGCACACCTGTCGGATGGGGATCGCCATGATCGAACCTGCGCGGTCCGGGATCTACAACCGACCCTTAGTCTGAGTTTTACATTGGACAGCAGAAGAGCCTAACCTGTGTACGTGGATTCGTCTGCGGAGAGGATCACTACGGCACCTAGATTTCTCGGGTCCGACTTGAAATTATACCTGCGTAATAAAACGCCGATGAGCGCTCGTGGTCGTGCTTCCATGCCTCGGCGAATTTGACGGGAGTGGTGAAATTACATTTCATCCGTGACCTCCCACCTATCTGGCAGCATACTTGTGCTCGGGTGATCCTTGGTGAGTACGTTGACGGTCTGTCAGAGAGAAGTGAGCTGGAACCGGGAAAAGGTGAGTGGATCCTCTCACCGCTCTTGAAATTGGCGGATGGTAGTCGAAGTACGCGCCTGTGCGTGCCGTCAGAATTCGGCGGAAACGTGAATGGTGAATTCACTGACCGACCTCTCGCCCAAAGAACGCAGTGGTATTAAGGGAGTCGCTCGAAGAGTGGATTCCGGCGAAGTTTCCTCCTTTGTTCAGGTAATTTTGAAAGGCAGTCTTACCCTCCGTATCCAGGACTACGTGGAACGTCAACCCATGTTGTCCGGCTACTTGAGATGGGTACGGTTTGAAAGACTCACTTTCTCCCGTCGTACTTAGGAACACAATGGCGTCATACTTCCCAAGTCCGTCGTCCCTAAACCAGGTGAGATCCTCCGTGTTGTCGAACGTGATATTGTAACCGGCGGATCGTGATTTCAGAGCTTCAACGGCGGTGGAGATTGAGTCGTGTCTATATTCCCTCGTTGCGGAGTAGATCAAGACGTTTGCAGCGCCGGTGGTGACAGACTGGGCCAGGGTCGTTGAGGTCGTGAGGTGCAAGGCGAGTAACCACACGATCAAACGTAGTGCTTGCTGGGACTTGCTGGGAGTTATGCTCACCATCGCGAGCGGGCGGCGTTGGCACGGGGCTGCGGGTAGCGGTGAGGGTGGCGACAAGAATACTCAACACCAACATGGATTTAGAATTGTGAGGTCACCCAATGCTGCCGTTAGGCCGGCCTTGGCAACATCGAGCCCCACCCTCCGCCGGCCCCCGTACGACGTATGCTTTCTGATGCTGGTGCCTACTACCATCTCTGATTACGCGAGGGTGTTCACCCTCCTCCCAGGTCTCGCATGCCGTAGCCCGTCCCCTGGTTCAAGCTCCTTTCACTCCCACAAGAGGACCAACAAGAGGTTGCTGACGGTCGATGGCGGGCCCGGTGGCACGAGTTTGAAGCTAAGGGTTCAGTTCGGTACGGCTTGGCGTTTGATATTTACTAGATTGAACCGTTCCGCCATTACTGTTCGAGGTAGACTCATTCACCAGGTGCACCAAGAGTAGCTTCGGGGAAGTAAGCCGGCCCCCCGAGCCCGGTATGAGCTCGACAATTGCGCGAAGTATGCCTTGATTGTCACTGTGCAGGTAAAATAGGTAAACTATCCGGGGGTTTCTGGAAAGTTTTGTTTCCTAATAGTTATGAGAACTTATCCAGCTGTTGGATAAGTTCGTCCAGACCCCAACTACTTAACCTATTTTCGT
>Ga0307511_10004164_pt1 | contig 14762 bp, 21 predicted proteins | sample 13_EM_MG_FD_200266 | JGI IMG/M metagenome (GOLD analysis project Ga0307511, IMG submission 200266) | Populus trichocarpa ectomycorrhiza microbial communities from riparian zone in the Pacific Northwest, United States - 13_EM | ecosystem: Host-associated > Plants > Roots > Unclassified | place... | reverse complement strand
AAGATGGCATCTCATCATCGGAAACGATGATGATATCGTTCTCTAGTTCACCATTGGCAATCTTGGCCGTAGGTTCTTGGGTAGCTGCTGTAGACTTGGGCTGCTCTGACTGAGACACGTACTTGCTGCCACAAAACGGATTCCTATTTCTCCTAGAAAGGCCGCATGTCATGAGACGGTGCTCAAGAGTGATCTGGGACGGATCAGAGACTTCAATGTCAACCCAACCCCACGCCCAGGAGTCGTTCCCCGCAAGCTTAGAGCGTTTCAGCTGTTCGCCGGCGGCTAAGCCCCTTGGGGGTGGTGAATCTTTGCGCTTTCGCTTTGGTGGCATTGTCTCTTGGTACACACTGGTGCGTGATGTCTCGCTGCGATCCGCCGTGAAGGTGTGGGACAAGCCAGTGGATCCAGCGCTCCTATGTAATGCTATTGCCAACATTATTTGCTTCCGACTACGGGTGTTACGTAAATGAGTGTGGTTTCCTGCAGACCAGATGGACAGAATACGGGCACTGCTCAAACGACCACGCGCAGGCAAAAATGTAACAAGACTACGGCGGCGAAGGAATGCGGCCACATTCGTCTACACAAACCTATCCAAGATCACGTTTGTGTACTTTGTTCTTGTCACTCGGACCGCTAACGATGGCCTTCAGAACTGCAATGCTTGCAGCGGGGTACGTCTGGATGAGTCTCATCCCGATACCACTACTGTCCCAGGGAACCTACATAGATGAAAACGCACTGCAGCCTTCGCAAGTATTTACTTTATCTTATATCTCCTTTCCCTTGTTACCTGTTGACAAATCCGTATAGGTAAATACTTACTGGACCTGGCAAGACGTTCACCGTGCAGACCGGTATCTCCACAGTCTTGAAGTGCTGCGTGACCAAAATTCTACGAGTGAGCAGTGAGACTGTCAATCCTTTTTTGTTTCGCTACAATGCCTTAACTTGGTACGCAGGCGAGCTCAATTTATTCGCGATGAGTTTGCAAATCTTGGCCTTGCCGCTGCAACACAGAATTATATCTTCACTACGTCGTCAGGAGTATGTCCCTCTCGAGTTTTCCTGCCCTGTTTTCACTGACATATACACTGATAATAGCCTGTGTCCGGAGTGAACGCTTACGCCGTCATGGCATCGCCGCGTACTTCAGGATCAGAAGCGATGGTAATCAGTGCAACGTGGTGCAGTAACATTGGGGAGCCTTATAACCTCAGAGGCGTATCTATCGTGCTTGCATTGGCCGCTTTCCTCAAGAGTACGTCAACATCGTCGTCAACTCACGACGGCTTTGAGTAATATACTACAGACTACTCCTTGTGGGCAAAGGACATCATATTCGTTATTGGGGATGGACATCTTGATGGGATGCAAGCATGGCTCAATGCCTACCATGGTACTATACCACAAAGTCGGTGCCTGTCCATTCGTGCTGGCATGACCTGATCATCTGACGTATGAGTTCCAGATCTCGCAACAGACTTCCTCGAACATACTTCAGGAGTTATTTGGACTGCTCTCAATATTGATTACCCTGGGCATTCCTTCTCTCATCTTGGCGTTTTCTTCGGTTAGTTAGCTTCTGCACCGATTGGATGCACTGCTGAAGACAACCGCAGAGGGCCTCAACGGTCGACTCCCTAATCAGGATCTCATCAACTCTGTCCGGCTCATTTCCCATTACACTGGTGGTGTTCCGTTTATTATTTATGACCACCTCGAACCGCACGACTTCCCTGACCGCTGGGAAGCAACAAGCATTCTTGCTAATGCACCAGAGTTCATCCGTCGCAGCCCGCAGCTGAAGGATTTCGAGTATAGGGCAAAAAACATAAAAAGGCACGTAGGTTACCAAGCAAGAGGGAGACCGAGCGGAGCGCACGGATTATACCATCGATTCCGCATTGACTCCATTACTCTTTATGCCGTTCCTGCCGCTGGACCTCATGGATTTTATGCCCTTGGAAAGTAAGCCTGTTATGCATTTCTTGTCCGTCTGTTCATCTTTCAACACTTGTTTATAGAATAATAGAATCTACCCTTCGCACAGTCAACAATCTGTTGGAACGACTACATGCCTCATTCTTTTTTTACCTTTTCACTAGCCCGGGAACTTTTATGAAGATAGGCAAGTTCCTTCCAAGCGCGGTGCTCGTTGGAGTTGCAATGATGTTTTCCGGGCTTGGCCATTGGGTCGAAGCTAGATGGGTGCAAGAGATGACATGTCAGGATGAACGGGAGAAAGATGGCACTAATAACCAGATAAACTCTAGGGAACGAATGGTCCAGATGAAATGGAGATCAAGGCGGAGACCTGTGTTACCCCCAGTCTTCACTGTCATCGCGACACATGCAATGGGCTTGCTGTCGTTTCATTTTATATGCTCGCCCGTATTTCTCGAGAACCAATTTGTGCGTGATCCTTCTACTATCCTTTCACCCGGTTCTCATGTAGTCTGCTTAAATAGACTGCATCATTAATCCTTTTTGGTCTACTCTCAGCCCTGCCAGCTATTTCACTGTTCTTTCCAAATGGAAGCCCAGATGCTGCACCCTTTGCAATTCTTCTCAAATCTTTCAATCTCTGCCTCGCGTCCACTGTGATTTCCATTACTTCCCTTCTTAATTTCTCACTAGCGGCTATGCTTGCTGTTACGCTTGGTATTCCTTTGATGCGTTCCTGGTCATCGCTGCCCCTTTTACACCCCTTCGCTAAAGCTATGGGACTCGCCAAATATGTGGTTTACATACTCCTTGCATGGGGTTGGCTGTTGTTCCTTCCAGGTGAAGTGAAGCAGGCCGTGTGGAATTGGGAAGTATTGGGGATATGGTTTGCTCCTTTCACTTGCATTGTTTATGCCCCTCTTGTCACTCAGGCAGCGATCGTAGCTCTACGACAATCCTTGGCAAGATGATACTCTACACACTCACCTGTTATGCTTATTAAATCATTACACTTAACACGAGAATTTTTTAGGAGTGATTGCGCAGAACATGAAATCAGTGTAACCTCCATGGGTTCAAGCACATCTCATTTCAACCAATGTCCATGGCAGTGGAATCGCCTGCTCCAAACAAGTCGCCATCATGAACATTATTATCGTCAGCATCTGGTCCATCTTGGGCTCCACCCTCGGCATCTGTATCAGGATCCCCAGCGGTGATACCTTCTTTCTTTCTCTGCTGCCGCTCTTTCATCTCGTCCCGCTGGACTCGCTTGATCTCCAGATCAGCAGACAGCTTCTTAAGGGCATCCTCGAACCGTTTCTACCGGATGTGGTAAGCTTAACACAGACGCCACATGAAAATGTGTGGGCAATACCTTGATCAAAGGGTTAGATGAACTCGTGATTTCGTTCTGTTTCTTCGCAACAGCTGCCTCCAAATCCCTGATTTCTTCATTAAGTAATTTCCTCTCCTGTGCATCTTCGTCGTCTTCATCGTCCTCGTCATCCTCACTGTCATCATCCTCGTCATCCTCCTCTTCGTCGGCACCTTCATCATCGCCCAGTGCAAGGTCGAGCTCTGCTGCTAGCTCCTCGTCAATGTCACCTTCCGGTTCCACTTCGTCTCCTTCTGCCTCGTCTCCTTCACCGTCTCCAACATCGCCACCGGGTGTAGGTGCGTCACCAGCCTCAGAACCAAGCACTCCAGGTGTGAGGGCGTCAAGTGTCCCCTCGCGTTCAACGAACTCAGAGTCCGAAAGGTCAGGATTTACATTGTCAAGTACCTCTACCATTGGGTCATCTTGCGGCTCAAACGCGGTATGAGAGTAAGAAAGTCACGCACCATATTTGACCTGAGTTGCAAAGTTGTCGGCTGCTAATAGCCTCTCAACTTCCTCCTCGACGCTTTCTATCGTCTATTGCACGTTGAAATCGAGAAAGCCGAGATATACGAACAGACTGACCCTTTTATTGACCCGTTTCCGGAACCGTCGTTTGCGAACATGGTGTAGCGGGGGTGTGATGCCATGTGGCCAGATGAACTCGTCAACATTGACATTCCTGTTGGCGATTACCGTTTCTTCTTCTTGTATGCGATTCTCAACCACAAGCATCTAAGAGCATGATTTCAACTTTTGGAACAGAATATGAAGAAGAGCAAGTAACCTGACATATATCAGCAACTTTGAACATCTGTTTGTTGTCGAGGGTCTTCTGTGACTCTATAATGCAGGGTAGGTCAACTAGCTTGAAGGAATAGAGGTAACTGCCGATGTGGAAGACTCCACGTCGTGAGTCTGTTGTCGCAATGTGAGTCCAATAAACACCAGTTTAATCTTCAATCCCCCCACCCTTGAACTTGAACCACACGTCATTGGTGATCTCTCTGGACTGGATCATCTTGCGAAGCTTCTCGCAGTCCTCCCCAGGGGGCATTCGTATCATGAATTGTTCCTCAAATGTAAGGTCTTCGTCATCCGAGTCCAGTTCCCTGTCATATGAACCTAGAAACGACATCCCAGGAGCTTGTGCCGCCGCCCGCTCGCTCAACTTGAGCTTTAGCTTTGGCTGGGGCTTGGATTTAACATTGGATGACCGGGTCGTCCGCTCTGACGGTTCTGTAGAGTCCCTGAGACGGAGTGTGGTCGCCATCGCATGTTCAGCGGCTGCACGCAGGGGACGAGTGCGTTGTGGTAATCGAGATGGTGGATGTGTACCATTAACAGCCGAGGACGGCCCTGCTTGTTGCTCCTCGACGTCATCCACGACGATGAGGTCCTCGTCCATTTCAGAGACTGTCTGTCACAGCTAACGTGACTCGTGTGACAAACTCCCCCTGTAATTGAAAGTACTGCTACGTTTCACTAGATTCTTCCTTTGATTCTTCCTCTGTCAGGTCATGTCCTCCATCCTCTTGCTCATCATCAGGCACTCTCCGTATCTCAATGCGGTTCCAGATGTGGTAAGTAGCGGCACCGAGAGCAAAAGCAATCCACATCCATCTCATCCGTCGAAATCGAACGATATCTGGATTGGTCGGCTTAGCTTCAGGTTTGGACATGTTTCTGTCGGGGCTGAAGAGAGATAAAATCGACAGTTTGGGTGGGGGAGCGGGTTCATAGGCAGGTGCTCGTGCAACTTCAGCTTGTATACGTCGAGCATGATCTACAAGCGAGGGATAGTTTTCCAGGAGTAATACCTGGAGCACTGAGTCTGGGAAGGGAGGATTTGCCAGCAGGAGGATGTGCGCAGCAAGATACACATCGAGGCTCGTCATGCTATGCATCACAGTTACTGCTTCAGAGCATAAAAATGCATATACGATCGACTCACCCGTCACCGTAAAGGAACTGCTTTTCCTCTAACAGTCTTGCGTGAATACCGAAAATAATACGCGCCTTTTCCGTGACCTATATTCGGACCTCTGAGTGAGGAACAAACACGTGCTAGCCAACATATCCACCTTCTCGCGCTCAAAAACTCGCGCAAAGGTCCCCTTGTTGTCCTCCTGCTTCCTTTGGTCCTTGGAAAAGAGATTTTTCTTCTCTTGTTCAACTGCTGGAAAGGACCATAATCCTGAACTTTCTAACCGCGGCCGATATGCCCCCCGAATTCTTCCAGGAACATAATACCTCTGTGGAACTGGCATTATACTTGCTAGCGTCGGTTTCGTGAGTCCCCAGAAATTCGAATCTACGCCATAAAATATATGCGACTGCATCATTAAAGCAGACCATTTGTGTGCGTGGGGACGCAGGGGATCTTGAGCGGGACTCACCACAAGGTCACCAAGGTTGGATTCTATATACGACCACCAAGCGGTGCGTTGAGCCTTTTGGGAAGGAGAAAGGGACGCGTCGATGTCGGTCACACCGGGAGTACGGGTTTTCGAAAGGGATGCAACGAATGAAACAATGGCAGGTAACGAAGCAATTGTGAGGTGTCCGTGTGTCAGGAATGGCAGAAGACCTATATGTCAAGCAAGTCAGTTACATCCATCCGACTTGAAGACAAGAAACGGATCTACCATTTGGAGACACATCTGGGTCAGAACAAGCTGCAACCTGAAACTTGCCTGGCATTGAGAGCTGTAGATACATTACAGCTGCTAGACAGGCAGGATCCAGCGACTGTAAGTCCCATTGCGGTGGCCATATGTGGAGTATGTATGGCACGTCGGACATTGGAAGAGTAAGTCTTGACAAGTCAGTGGCGTCCAGCCTTCAAATTCAACAAAACCAAACAATCATTGTTCTCAAAAGTCCATGACATTCAACAGCTACAGAGCAGATAGCATCGACACAGAGCAGTACAAAGAGCAGTACAAAGACCATTACAAAGGTTAACATGCATGTAAGTCCAATGACACTAATAAATGATGTGGGCTAATCTGTCTTCTCCTGCGGGAGACTCTCCTGTAGGCTTCCCTTGGGATCGGACGTCGGATTAAATCGACTAGGATCGGGTGGCGGATAGAATTGGAGGACACCTTCACCAGGGTATGGCTCATTCCGCCGTGGACCGTTCATACTCACAGTGCGTACATTATGTGTTGTCCGGTGGCGAACCATCCCAGGATGGAAGGCGGCCTTGAGAGAGTTGTTCTACATTCCTGAGCAACAGCGCTATAGAGTGTAAGAGAGAACATACCATGAGTTCCATTTTCTTCGTGTTTGGGCTTAGCGACGGACTTGGCGTGATCAGCGCGCCTGTGGTTCCCACTGGCGCGCTGGTCACTCTACGTTGGAATGGGCGAGCTTCCATCTGAGTCGGCCCGCTTTGAGCAGTGCCGTCGTTTTCTGACATAATCCCTTGTGAAAGCAGAAACTCTACAGACAGTTGGGCTCAGTGGCTGCTCAGGTGCTATCAAGGCGACCAGTAAACCTACCAATTGGTCGGTACCGGAAGACGAACGTGACATAGGATTGTTTGCTTGACTCGTCATATGGCTTGATTTGCCACGTCGAAGGGCACTGCTCATATGTAGGTCGCTCGTCACCGTAACTAGAATGCTAGTCTGAGCTTTGACTGTTTCGTGCATCAGACAAGGATGTGCGTACCCAATACAATGTCCCGATACAATGGTTTGCGAAGGCGATGCGTCCGGAAGTTTCTGCAGCGCGTTGGCGCTTTTGTGACCATCCAGGCGCACACGCTTGATCTTCAACACGATAGTCCCAGTATCCTTGTTACACTTGCCATTCAAGCCTGCAAAAGCAAATTCAGGGCTGGCTCACGCTACAGTGGTACTCGCTGACATATGTCTTGATATTCTGAAAAAATGAATGGACGTTCCGTGGTCGAACTTGTTCGTACACCTTCTCTTGACGTGTTTCCTGACCCGTACAAAAACCTGCCAGGGACGACGAAGCCATCCAAGGAGATAAACGCGCAGGTGTGGATATTCGAGCCTTGGTCTCTCCAGTGGACCGAGAATTGCTGTGGCAGAGTGATGAGTTTCGGACATGTCAAGATGTCAACGGATGTGGTGCTACCTTGCCCGCTTCGCTTGGGATCCAACATGATACCTTATTGGCTGTCTTGTCGACTGCAACGAGATACTCTGGCAAGGGCTGGTTGTTGGAAACGATGCAAGCGGAGAACTCGCGGTGGGTGGGCATGGTGGCAATAATTTAGTAGGGAACGTAGACAACTGAGGAAGAGAGCGCGACGCGGGACACACCGAGGATGTTCTCCAGTGCTTTAAGCGGTCATGTTCATTTTCGAGCACGTGCAAGCTGAAACAGGCGTAAATACGGACCCATAAAACGCGTGTCCAAATCAGGAAGTTCATGTTGGCGCGTCTCAGTCGTCGACCACCAGTCTTAGCCGCCACCAGGATGCCCAAACGGAAAGCCGCAACAACCGAAACGCTTTCTGACATAGAAGAAAGCTCCCAGTCCCAGTCAGTGGCCAAGAAAACCAAACAATCATCAGACACTGGAGTGGCGGCAAACGGCCAACCCACCAATAAAGTCCTCCCAGTACATATTTCCTTCCCACCCCGTACAGAAGGCACAATCCGCCTTGCGTCGTGGAATATCTGCGGACTGGCTGCCGCACAGAAAAAGGCATGCTTCCCCCGCTCGCTATGTCCAGCCACACTGAAGTCAATACAGGGGTTCAAATATTACATCGAAGCAGAGGATCCTGACATACTCGTTCTCACTGAGACTAAGGTGAGTGCACACCTTACTTTCTCGTTCCGTCTTCTCCAACGACAGCTATGTAGGTCAACAGTGCCCCGCAAGACGGCATATTAGATAGCCGTTTTAACCACCGTAAATGGGCAATATCAGGCAAGAAGTCGTACGGTAATTATCAATACTTTCTGTAAATGTTTGTATTCAAGTAACCAACAGCCGGGACTGCCCTGCTCTCCAAGCACAAACCCATCACAGTTAGTACAGATCTGCCTGGACACCCAGATCCAGACCACGTCAAAGGGCGCCTTGTCACCTTCGAGTTTGAAGGTTGTTATGTCGTAGCAACCTATGTGACCAACGCAGGGCAAGGACTGAAGGTACACAAATCACATTAACGACCTCCATTCTCTAAGCTCCATCCCTTTGGTGGAATAGACTCTGTCCGAGAAAAATACGTGGAACCAGCACTTTACTGCATACATACGAAACCTTGACCAAAAGAAACCAGTAATTTGGATGGGAGATCTCAATGTCGCCCCAACGGCAAAAGGTAATCACTACTTCTCGCGTCCTTCTATGGCTGTCGCTAATTATTTGCGATCATAGATCTCGCCAATCCAAAGTCAAACTGGAACAAGACGGCAGGCTATACGAAAGATGAGACGGAGGCATTCGAACGTATTCTCAATCCCCCAGAGTCAGAACAAGAAACCGGCAAATTTGTCGACGTCTGGCGGCATATGCACCCAGATGATCAACACTACACTTACTTCTCATATCGTTTCAATTGTCGATCCAAAGGCCTCGGATGGAGGCTAGATATGTGTAAGTCTACTGGCATCCCTCGTTGCGCTTCTGCTGGACTAAGTTGCCCTTGGCTTCCAGTTGTAGTGAGCGAACGCATAGCGGAAAAGGTCAAATTGTGTGAGATTCGGAGCGAAATATACGGTGCATCGGATCACGTCCCTGTGGTTATGGAGATCGAGCGTGAGCTAGTTATGGGAATGTCATGACTCCTCGTGCAGTAATGATACAGTATGGGAGAAATTTCCTTCTGAACCGCCAGCGGGACCGCAAAATCATCAATACTCCCCGAATCGTACGTGGCCAGTTTCCTGAGCATGTGCCCTCGCATCCTTCTCACCTTTCAAGCCCTTCCCGCAATCCTGCATATAAATGAACACCTGCGGACATTGACCCGTCGGTTCGACTTACCTCGCATTTTAGATCAAACGTGGCAACGTTAGTAAATGCCCGTCTCTCCCGCAGAATGGTTGCCAGCTTTTTCGCGGCATTCAGAATTGGGTCATGGTCATCATCAGTGGCCATCTGTGCCAGAGCCACATTCATCAATCCCAAGACCGTTGAACAGTCAACTTACTATGGGGAAAACAGTTTGATCCCACTCCAGTGTGGCATTGACCGCAGGAGCCAGAGTCGCGGCATCGTAATGTATGCCCGAGTAGATAAGAAGACATCTGCTCAAAATGACGAGTTACTAATATACATCCGCAAGGTGAGACTGTCAAATACCTATTTCCGCTGCTTTTCTGTGGTGGTGGGGTAAACCGATCAATCCGCCCAGTTTCGATGTCAATCGACGCGATTTCCGTTTTAAAATGTTTGGCTAAAATCCCAAGTTCAATAGCCCCACCCCATGTGCAAGGTTTGAGGATCGTGGCGACGTATTGCTCGCGTGGCATACTACGTTAATTGATCGGGATTGGTCGTGCAATAATGACATCTGTAAGCATACCCCAGAATTGCGTTGTTGTAAGTCTCTGTATCTCTCTGTATCCCATCTACCACGACTGTTCTTTACCGCATAAATCTGCGAACAGAGTGCATAGCGAGACATCGAACTCACTTTGTCGCATCTGCTGCGCCTTGGCGATATCTTGCTCGAATATCAAAGCAACAGACGAAAACAGGCAGGAATTATCATCGGGAACAACCTGCCCCCAGGCTGCCGTTCGCCATCAGCATCCGTAGCAACGAAGAGCTTACTTACCCTGTGTACGAGCACGCCAGAAGGTGTCTCCACGGCCGCAGGACCTGTCGTTGGTGGAGCAGGAGTCCATCGCGAAACAGGCGAAGCTCCCGAGGTCGCCTGTATCGGAATGCTGGGTTGCGAGTAGGCCCCTGTAGGTGAGGATATCTTCTGATTCACTATGATCTGCTCTCCAGGTTTGAGCCCCAAACTAGATAAAGGCAATGCGGGTATGGTCGTTAAGGTCTGTGGAGGGTAACCTGATCTAACTGCAGCGCTACCCATCTGTCGCCGAGCATGATCTAGATGACTGTGAACTTACTTTCTTGCTGAGCTGGGGAGATCTCGGATGCCCTGAAGATCAGTCGTTGTAGATCCCCTACTGTTGCATTATCAAAGTCGACCTGAATCGTAGTGACACCACTTGGATGACGCAGCCGAATCGGCGCCATCAATTGCCGTGGATTTGGAGGTTGAGCAACACACAAGTGTAGTACGCCAGACGCTGAGGGCACATATCAATTGCGTCACCAACGACCCAATAAGGAAGTCCTAGACTGCAGCAACAGGATGCTGGTTCAAGATAGATGGAGTTTGGACAGGAATGTGTTCTGGCACTGCAGCACCATGCAGCTTCTCCAACACAGTCCATTCTTCTACTTCTTCCTTCTCATTCTCCACCTCCTTCACCAACTCTTTAAGCTCAGCCTCCAGATCACTGTCATCTATCTCTGCAGCTGCCATATCACTTCCAATTTTAATAGCATCGTCGACCTCGCGGGCAGTTGCATTCGCAGCAGCCAATGCATCCATTGTCTCTTCAACCCTTTCCCTCTGAAGAGAGGGGTGGCTTAGTATGGCTTGCAATGTTGTCGTAGACTTCTCATACGTCTTCATAATCTGCGAGGGATCCTCAATGACCTTGTCGGTGTGCGAGGTGATATAATTTACCTCGATATCGCCAGCCGCCGTCTCCACGCTCATCAGCGTCGATTCGAGATTTTGAAGGGCACCTAGCCGCTTGGTTAACACCTCCTCCAAACTCTTTTTAAAGCGAAGATGGGCCAAGGCAACCGATTTCTGCTGTTGTCGTAGAGCGGTCGATATCCGCGGTGTCATTCTGTGCAGAGTGTCATAAGACCACAGACACCTGAACAAACAAAACTCACTCGTCAATCTTGTGCTGGATCCTGTCCACCTGAGTTTGTAGGTTGTTCACAGCCGTCTTAAGCTCAAGGATACCACAGTCGATCACTGTCACTTTGTCCTCCCAACCTGCAGTGATGAACTTGATGACCTAGTAAAATATCGTTGGCGAATATTTAATGCATATTATTAGCAGACATACGTCTTGATCGCAGACAAGAATCCGTCTATCCCTCTCGAGGTATTTCAGTAATACCTTGGTATCCGTCTCGCTTAGAGTCACGCCCAGAAGTACTTTGGAGCCAAATTCATTGCGGAAGCTTTCCACTGTATGGAGGCTATCCGCCAAAGTCATTCCTCCACGAGAGTCGTCTATCACGTCAGCAGCGCGCTCGACAAGCCTGAGCAAGACATAATCCCCCTCCACTCGTTTCCAGATCTCGGCTTCGCTGTACGAGTCCTCGGATTTGACGAGATCAAATTGCTCCATTGCCCACCACAGCGGCTTGCCGATGAAGAAGGAAGCAATGCGGTAGGGTAGCCACCCAGGTTCATAAATCGACGTGGTTGAAGAGAGAAACTGTGATAGCGGTATAAGAGTATCGGTCTGACGCAGGTCAGCCTTTACTAGTAGTGTGCAATGAATATTATGCACGTCCGCGTACGAATGCCACGCACTACTGTATGACCCAAACCTAGAGGCTTCCCGATACCGTCGTATCGAAGGCGGTCCATCAAAGACCTCCGGGCACTGAGCACTAGCTTGTTGCTCCAGCTATCTGGATCTTCCTCGGTCTCTATTCCTTTGCCTTTCCGTGGACTCGTATTCTCCGCTTGCCATCCTTTCGACACCAGTTCCTCCAACGTGCGTTTCCACCAGTCAACGTGGGCATGGTACGACGTGGGATTGGAGTGTTTTTGTCGAGATACGTCCGAATACAAAGACTGCAAGCGTGACTTGGACGTAGTAGTGTATGTAGAACACGAAGAGAGCGACAAAGATGCGGATGCCATAGAGGTTTGTGGCAAACAAGTATACTACAAGTATATGTAATACCAAAAGGTCACGCGTCACTAGACGTACTCGCATCACCTATCTGCTATAGTATTTTCTCTGTCATTGTAGTCGTCTGCTCTGTTCTTTGTTACTGTTAGTGCCAGCGAGGTCTTATTTGGCCTGAGCTTGTATACGTAGTCGGCCGTATCTTTATTTCATTTCATTTCATACCAATCTAGTCTGGTACTACCAATCATGTTACCAAGGAAGATGTACATCGTTTCTATATTCTCCCTTGAGCTCCAAGAAATACGATCGTTCCCTTGTCGACTACGCAAGTTGATTGAATGTTAGAAAGACCATTCACATCACGCCATGGTCTCGTCGAATTTTTGTTTACAGCGCTCCATCTGACGGTTCCGCCCAGCACCCCTGTCATCCATGTCGCTATCCCCCAGATCCTGTCCCATTAGAGATCAAGTCAGTTTATTCGTTATACATAAGCTAAAGAACTCGCCAGCTGCATCGGGGAACCTGCTAGTCTGAACCAACTTTAAATCACAGTATCCTCGCAACATATCGCACACTTTGAGTAACTGCCATAGACATTGGTCAGCCTCACGCGTAACCGTGGTTGGCCCAATTCCTGTCGCCTTCTTAGCCACTTCACGACGATATTCCGGTTAACATCATCATCATGCAGCCATCCGTCATCGTGACATCTGAGTATTACTGTTTCAAGGTTCGGCCATTGGTCCATGGGGGGTCGCCATTCCCGGACCTCTTTGTAAAGAAGCGGATTCTCAAAGAATATGTTGAACACGTCTAACTCTGCTTGGCGTACCCCAGGAAATGCGCGAAACAGAGAGTCCACGGCGATTCTGTGTTGATGGCAAAAATTAAGAGATAGGTAGTGGACATCGTTGAATTTTCCTTCAACACTGTCGAGCTCCAGGCCACTGTTCCTCCCAGTGCGGAGCCTGACGCACCCAAGCTTGGGCGCTACGATTGCTTCTAGAAACAGTTTTGGCCCATGGATAGCAAGTCCAAGTGCCTCAAGGAGGGGGAAATGAAGAACATTTCCTGTGAATGACCACCCTTTACTATCGCCAACGAGTATGAGGGATGTCAGTGACCTTGAGGGGATGAGTGCTGGGGAAGACAAGATGCCGTATTGAAGGGACAGATGTTTGGAACGAGAACAAGCGTTGGTGAAAGAGCTGGAAAGGTGAGAACACTGTTTGGTCGGATTGAGAGTTTTCTAAGAGAGGGAAAACGAAGGCCGCTGATTTTCTGAATGACTATTTCTGGGTTGCCACTGTGCCAGAGATGTGAAGGGCATGTCAACGCTCCGCGTGTGGAACAAGGATGTCTAATAACGCCTGGCACTCGGACTTATGTGGATAGCACAACTGCAAGACCCAAATGTCCAGCGGAGCTGAACGACTCCTCTTCAATTGCGCCTTCAATAACGATACCTTCTGGGTTGCTGTCACCTTGATGGAAGTCCAAAAGCTGGCGTCATTCAAGACAATGTCTCTCCAGCGGCGCGACACGCCGACAATCTGGTGTAATGGCTTTTCAGGGAATTCTTGGTCTGGAATGCAAAATGTGAAAATCCGCGAAAGCAGTTCTGTAGGCAGGTGATCACCGATAGCGGGTGGTCTTTTGCTAACAAGTAGTACATACCTCAATTTGGGCTTTCTGTGCATTGATCGTCTTGCGGTTTGCTTTGTCAGTGTGCAAGAGATTTTCGAGATCATCCATGGTGTCGATGAAACGAATCCTTACTGCTAATAGGAGGTCGTGTTAAGGGATGAGCATTGTATATGGATGTGTACGAGAAGGACAACGCTTTCGGAGGTTGGTCGGAGGCGCATGAAAAGGAAATACAATCTAATTTATTGTCTGTGATGTAACTTGATATCTCATCATACACAAAATCTCCATGGTCTCGCATAGTCTCCCTAAGCCAGACTCTCTTCGTAGATGAAGATAGTCGTTCCTCTCTTCGCCAGACTATCCAGTACAAGTCATGGATCTGTCACGGATGAACTATTTGGAGAACTCAACGTCATTCTGGTTGGAGACTTCCATCGATTCCCCCCTGTAGCCACTGGCAAGTCGTCTGTTCCTTTATATTGATCATATAATCCTAAAAAAGACAATGAGCTTGGATGCAAATTCTATGAACGATTTGATACCGTAGTCCGCGTAAAGACACAACTTAGGGTGACTAATCCAGAGTGGGTTGGCCTTCTTCAACATGCGCGGCACGGCAAATGCAAGGAATACCACATTTGCGCTGTGTTAGTCACCCCGCTAGTAATCTGCCCAGTATTCGACACCACAGACAACAGACCTCTAACACTGCATTGCAGTTCGCTGCAGCCACAAAGCCAAACAGCGGGCATGGCCGCACGTGAGGGCTTGGTGGACGAATTGAACTTGCAATAGGGATGGAAATCATATGGGCCGAGGCTTTCAACCTCCCCACAGGCTTATACATGGAACACGATGCCATGGACATA
>Ga0307511_10004163_pt1 | contig 14765 bp, 20 predicted proteins | sample 13_EM_MG_FD_200266 | JGI IMG/M metagenome (GOLD analysis project Ga0307511, IMG submission 200266) | Populus trichocarpa ectomycorrhiza microbial communities from riparian zone in the Pacific Northwest, United States - 13_EM | ecosystem: Host-associated > Plants > Roots > Unclassified | place... | reverse complement strand
ATGTTGTGGTTGAAGAATGTTACCTACTCGGTGTCACTAAATTGGTTGCAACAGCCAGGGTGGCCCATGACTTTTGTCGGTCATCTGTATGTTCACCTCACTGGACAACCACTAGACGCCACCCGAAGCGCAGCCACATCCCAACCTTACCTAGCACGAGAACCATCACCACCCATGTGCTGTGGACGACTATGAAGACCGCGCGCAACGATAGGTAGGGCGCCACCCAGAACTGCAATCTACTTCCACCTCGACCTCCGCCAGTTTATACATGGGAGAAGTAGCTGTAGCAACTCTGGCTGACACCCGAGCAAGACTTAACGCGCATCTCCAGCTCACACGTACGCGGAAGCAGCAACTCAGGACCTACCGACAGCAAAGAAGACTCAAGCCCATCAGAAGCCGGGGGAGATGAGATGGAGGCATAAACTGGCCAGGAACACCCCACACCAGACAGTAAAGCAGAGAACCCGCAACCAAACCACCGCACACGGCGGGAACCAGCAACCATACTGATCGGACTAGTTGTCGTCGTTGACGCCACGCCAACCAAGTACAAGGTGAGAGAGGTGCGGAGGAAGATCACTCATACCGGTATTGGGTTTGATTTTCCCCTCGAGTGTTTTAATCCCTGGGGGGATTGGTTATTTTTTCTATTGGCGTGATTGATTCTGATGGCGTGCGGAGGGAGCTTGTTGTCCACCGAATCGTTTGAAGCAATTGTTTTGTTTTCCTAGCATGATGGACTAGGAGCTGTTTCCGCTTGAACAGTCCTCCGTTAGGTTTTACCGGACTATTGGATCCGTTTCGCTCTCAGTGTGTGAACTGGTACGTACTTGAATCCACCCAGGATTACGGGAAGCTCCCCCCGGACATACATATATCCATAGTCCGGGACAATATTAATCCTCGATCCACTCACTGACGCTTGAGATACAGAAGACACCGACCGCACCAGGGACAATCCCAGAAATCTTTACAAATCACACACGAGATAACTTCGACACCACCATGCATAGCCATTGGAAGACTGGGAGCCTGGTCCGTTAGGGATGCTGAAGCTGAGCGCCAATCAGAGGAGAGGGGGAATTGCAGGTCCAACCTGGACTCGCAAACCTGGTGTTTTTTTGGTTAAAAGGAAAAAAGTCATAACCCTTCTGCGGCCCAGTAAGGAAGCCATTACTTCTGAGTCATCAGTGTCCAGAGGCACCCCTAACACATGAAGCGCAAAAGTGGCGAATGGACTCACCCAGCTGGTGGCTGGTCTTCGAAACGCTCCCGGGTCGGTCTTCAGGGAGAGAGTCGCGGAATGTGAATTTAAGGCAATCACAGCAAGCACCGAGATGGACCATCTCCCGAATTCGCCAGCAAATACATATACAACAACAGGTCAAGCTATCACCCCCACAACCTGGTGGGGGAAGTCACCAGGGGGAGCAGCGATACCACCACTGAAAACAATCGCATCGCCACCACCCACGCAATCAAAGACATAAGGAGAGTTATGCATGTAGCTCCATTGCATTACAACCGAGGATGATGTGGCGGTGGGTTGAAAACGTATTAAGACCTGGAGGCCATGCTGATCCCATAATTGCTATAAGAAACAACGAGGAAAGGCGATATCCTCCATTGTTAGCTATCTACATGAAGAGATAAACCAGTTGCGCCTGGGTACGAGGCTTTTCCGCACACAACATATATATGATTAGGAGCCTAACGGAAACAAGAACATGGCAACTCAAGTAGAACCACCATCCCCATCAAGGAGCAGCACATACAGCACGGAACACTGTAGGATGTAGGCTAGGCCAGAGGCGAGGTGCCTATGCTGCAGGAGGCGGGTCAGTATGTGAAAGGGATATCTTGTGAAGGGGGTCATCCTGTATTGGTTTTATTCTGTCAATTCGTTCCTCTCCTGCATCTCGATACCTGTCCTGTGCCGCAAAACATCTCCTACAATTTTACGCAAGCCGACCAAAGAGTTCCCACACATGACGTTGGTGTGTAATTCTCCAGGATGGCTTATGCCATTGGGAAGAATTCTTTTCCTTGAGCAATCCGACCTGGCTGTGGTGGCCTGTGTGGAATGTGCTCGCACAGTGCCACTCAGTTCAGTTACGAGACACTGGGAACCTGACAATAGCTAGCATTCCAACCTTCAGTCCCATGATATTAGCTTGGCTAATTTTGTCGTTGGGTCATCCGCGTGTGCGTTTTTATTTTTGGTTTTCTACCTGCAGGTTTGCGTTTTTTTGTCGCTATGGGGGTTTTGGGGTCATGCACCTCTACCGCAACGGCGGTGGCGAGTTGGGTGGGAAAGGTATGCTGAGCGATTGTCAAATTTATTGGATGTTACTTTCCGTTCGGGAATGGGAATGAAGATAAACGTATCTACATAGGCAATACTCAAAGGCTATGGTAAAAGAGTTAGTGGAGAGGCCGTTGAAGTAGAGTGATATCCTTGCAAAACAAGCAGCACATTCAGCAAAGTTGCCGAACACAATGGGTTGAATGCAGAAGAGCTTGTGGATTGTCCGTCACATCGAATGTGGGAGTTCTCGGTTACTTCCCTTCACTGGCACCGATTTCTTGGGTTGGAGGACAGAGATTGCAACGTTATAAATGCCGGTACAGGTGTTCCACAGCCAATATCTCGTTTCGAACAGACTCCACTAAAGCCTGGCCCCGGAGTTATTGCAACTAAACGGCCACTCATTTTGGAACCTGAGACTGATAGCGAAAATACTGCTGGACCCATTGCAAAGAAAATACGAGAGAACACTTCAAAAATTACATACCTCTCCAGTTGGGTATTGTCCACCATGAGCCGTCGACAATACAAGCTTTGCACATTGTACATGGAAATCGGCAACAAGGAGCCGCTGGGGTGAGATTTCTTTCTTCTGAGCAATCTTTGACTGTTGCACGGGTTCTGGCAGGCGGCTCACCCTTATTGGTTGTTTTACCAACTGGTGGGGGAGAAACGGATACTTAGTTGATTCTACTACTCTACCCAGGAGTTCGAATCACCGTTGTTGTCTCGCTTTTGGTTGCATTGACAGACGATATTATTCGCCTCTCCAAGGGGTCGATATTAATACCCTGGTATTTCGTGACCATGCAGACGACTTTGCGCAAACCGGAGCTCCACCTTTTGATCTAGGGTAATCGTTGCGACCACGGAGACTGCGATTTCACCGACATCCTTTACATATGAATAGCGTAGATAGGTACTGCGTTTCGGAGGAAGATGTGAGAAAGTGGAGGTTCCGAAAGTGAGGTTGAATATACGGGCAAGTTCCGCTCTATGGCTTTGAGAGGAAAGATCTAAAAAGGAGGCAAAGACAGGGTGGTCTTCTACACGGAAGGTGGGCGCAGGCTGGAGCAATGGGAAGGATACGGAAGGATAGAATGAGGATGGCAACGGTCTGGGAGGGCGAGATTGCAGGAATGCGAGACATTCCGCTGCGCACCACCCAACAGAAGCCTGATCCTGTGTGACTCAGGCAGCGACGGCGGCAGCGGCGGAGGTAGGGAAATGAGGAAAGGCGAGTAGAAAAGGTTGGAAGTGGATAATGGACGTAATTGGGACGAGAAAGAAAGAGCTGGGATCTGGCTACACATGAGTAAAGGGGCAAACGAAAGCGCAGACCGGATAGCTAAGACGGGATGGCAACGGAGCAATGGGAGAGGAGGAGGGGGATTATTGGGAGTCAGATCTGCAACGTTACCACCGCCCTTCCCCGTCGGGAGTGTAACCCCACCACAAGCATGGATGCCAATCATGCACGCAGTGAGTTACCGGCGTGGGTTTTCTTTGATGAATGGGGATCAGCTGAAGTTTCGCCCTTTTATTTCAGAGGGTGTCTGGTCTTGTATAGGAGTGGAAGGAGATCCGGGAAGCAGAGAGGGAGGTCAAGAGGGCGAGAAGGATTCGGAAAGGCAACCTTGCAAAAAGCAACCTGCAGACTTGGCGACAAGTACTGGATCAAGATGTTGACCTATGCCAGAAATGCGGATCAGCCGCTCAAAAATCTGATTATACCGTGTAACTGATGTCAGTCCTGAACAGAGTACTCGGAGAAAATACAGGGCACATTCGTCATCAGGGGCTGTCAACCACCGATTATGATAGCCCAAGGCTCCTCCAGATGAAGCCAGCGGTACGACACTAAATTAGCCGTCAAACAAATTCCTGCTCCGTTTCGTGTTATAAGAAACCCCTTGTCATAGGAGCCTTCCTGCCACTTCCGGGGGTTGATCATATTGAGAATTCACTGTATACGTGTCTGAGATTTATTCTACACTAAGTTTATTAACCCACTAGGCAGCCCATCTGACGTTCACTCTCTCCTTCGGAAAATATGCCATTCCCTGCACTTTCTTGATCATTTTCTCCCACCAGGCTTGCTCTGTCCGCTTTCCCGGCATCGACACAATTACTCACAAGTCTTTCAAACGTTGCCGTTGCAATATACAATCTTACAAATTACCGAGTAAGTGAAACTCAAGCGAAACAAATCGAGGCCTCAAATGAAACCAATCGAAGCCCTGCGCGACCGGAAAGACTTTGAAGCCCGACTACCACCAGACCCCCAGATTCAAACGAGTCAAATTTGACTTGGCATGCAGGCCGTGCGCAGCCACTGGACAGGGGTATCGACCGGAATGGGGATTGTGCAAGCGCAAAGCGCAAATTAGTCTGGTTGGCACGACCGCTCCTTTGAGAGCAAATCGACCTCACGGGTCAGTAGGGGAAACCATAACATGCTACGGCAAGCCCCATGAGAGGCCGAAAAACACTGTCTTCGAATCATACAGTGAGCGGGCTCTTCAAATGTTTTTTTCAGGTGTGCGGACAGGGACCTTGGTTGCATTGCAAAATGTCTTGTCAATCACTTCCTGACCCGACTGTTCGGTACTGGTAACGGGAAGAGCGGGGACTAATTCAGCCTTCCCGCTGTCTTACAGTATCATCAAACCTTGTCATAGACATAGTGTCTTGTGCGTTTATAGGTGCTCCGTACACGTGACTACCCCCTCCCAACACCCCCATAGTCTGGGGTACCTGGTCTTCGCTACCGATAATGTATATTTATGATATTGTTTATCACCTTGTATCTACTCAGAAGTGTCTCGTATAAGATTCGCTTAGCCTTCCTTGCTAATAATGAGCAGCCGCTGGCGGGTTGGCAACCATATCCCCGCAAGGTTCGTTGGGGGCCTGGCCAGAGGTCGACATATCCGGGAATTTCTGCTTCAGTTGCTTCCTTAATTGCTACTCTATGTTTGGGCTTGTGATTGGGGTGCGGCAGCGTTTGGTACAAGGCTCCTGATCAAACTGTATATACATATAAGTGTCACCTTTTCTCTCACACTACAAACACGACTCGTAATTTTACCCCCCCTCACCTGCAATATAAACGACAAGCTCTCTTTTCAAGTGCCGAACGAGTTTTAGTTTTGTTGTCATATCTTTCCTCTCCTTTACTGGAACTAGTTTCGTGATACTGGGATCCAGGATGGAGTTTCTTCTGGATGGGGAACGTTGTGCTCTGTTTACAACCTTCGTGCTCTCCAATTCGACTTATTCTGCGGGAAGTTTCGACAAAATTAATAGAGAGCTAGCCGGGGATCCCACTGTGCCAGGAGAACTTCTAAAGTCGGAGAAATGCTTTGCATTGTTCCTGTCAGACCTCTCCGAACGGCTGGACAGAATTCTGGCCTGGCTACGTTCGCTAAAGCGCTCTGTACCCCCCTCAGTCTCCGAGTCTCCGCCCTTCTCAGACATCATACACGGTTTCGCTGATCACCTAGTTATCCCACTGCTACATCCCAAAAACTCTGATCTTCATGCTTCAAGAGGGTTTGCAGAGCTTCTCATCATCACAACCGCATTGTCCTATGCATGCCTCAAACAGAGACAAACACACAAAGTACTGCTGGGGCAAATATCTAAAAGTCCACACCTGATGCGTTCTATTCTCCCATCAATCAATGGCGCAGAACTTATTCAGGCTATTCTCACAGAGGCAGAAGCCAGGGCGGAAATTCGAGTATTTCCATCTGCAGCAACACTCGCGGAGTGGACCATGGTGGCAGCTGAGCTGTGCAGCGAGTGTCCAGGCAGCCATGGGGTCCGGGTGGAGTTGGCTCGGTGGACATCTCTGGTCGAGCTCCGAGATTCCTTTTCAGCAATTCAGGATCAGCTGCATGCGCAAGAAAACCCAGTGGAGGATGAAAAAGGCAGAACGAAGCAGAAGCTAGTCTCGGATTATTTGTCACCACGAGATCGTGACAACCTTGGAGTTTTCGGGATGGGAACTCCGACTGGAATAGGTCCTCTGGATGGAGTGCTAGCAAGCCTCAGGGAACGAGAATCTTTCTATCTCTTCCATGCCTTTGTTAACACCTTCCCATGCGCCTTATGTCTGCGCCGCGATAATGCAGCTGGCGGCGTAAGCTTCCCCCCGAATCGGCCGAATCAGGACGACAAGACTACGGAGACGGCACAATCTCAGAAACCGCTCTCTCAAGACGCTCTTCCGGACTCATTCAACAAGGTAATACTCGGACACAGATTAGGGCACTGGAAAGTTTGCCTTTCTGAGCACGCTTTCAAAGACCTGCTTTTGGCAAACAAAGAAGGTATATATACATATTTCTTTCTTGCGCACTTGTGAAAACGCACCATACTCGAAGTTACCTACTAGCTCTAATATAATATCCCGAGCATTTACATAGGATACTTGAATGCCATCGCCAGGAGGATAAAAGAACTGGCAACAGGACAGTGGGAACCCAGTTCCTTAAGGTTGCCACTTTCGCAGAAGATGCGTGAACAGTGCGGGGCAAATATGCGCATTCCGTTGTGGCGAGCTACATACGGGCGGGATGGACGTATCCTATGGCAAGTTAATTTGGGGTATGATGCGGAGGTTGGCCATGAGTTTGACTATCAAATAATCACGGGTAGGAGACATATTTCCCGTTGTCTAGATTTCCCTTTTAGCCACTAATACAAGTTTGGTTGCGAGCAGTGTGGCGGATCGGAAGAGCAGATGAGGTAGTTTTATCCAATCGGTCCCAAGGGAATAACATTGCTGACCATGTGCTATAGATACGGGGCTCTATTTCCCAAGTTCTGCATGTTCAGAAGACATACACAATTGAACATGTCGAACGTTGCTGTGTCAGGCTGCAACAATTCCCGTTGCATCCAACAAAATACTTGCATACATCAAGCATTAATCAACTCGCTCCTTCTGGCGGTGAGGTTGCACATGCAGCCCAGGGGCACCTGAACAGGAGTAAGATATACCTTATTTAATGGATTATTCATTCTAATATTGATGGAACAAAGACAGATATTATTCCATGACAGAAAAGGTTCTCGACCGTCTCAGTTCTGCCCCTGACAATATGGAGTTTCCATTTGAGCTTTCCAGGGAAGAACTTAAGATCGTCGAGCAGAAAAATTCAGCTGCTTTTATCCTCGGTAGAAGTGGAACAGGAAAAACTACGTGCATGTTGTTCAAGCTTTTATGGCGGAATATTGCAAGTAGAGAAAATGAAACTCCGGTTAGGCAGGTACAAATACCATCTAGATCTTCTTTATCTACCCGATTGGCGATTGACCCAGATAGATTTTTCTCACACGGTCGGGCTTTCTTGCTGAACGGCTCAGAGATTACCTTAGGCGATTGATAGAGTTTCAGATGGGAAAGGCTTCTGCGAGGACTGGGTCTCAGCACCAAGCACCCCAGGGGTATATGCTAAAAGAGGCCAAAGATCCTTTGGGAGATGAAACCTTGGACACTCTGGAAGATGACAAATTTCCACTAGTCTGTACTTTTGACCAACTGTTTGGCTTCTTAGAAAGGGTCATAAAGTAAGTACATGTGCGGAGGAAGGCATATTTCCGCAGCACCATTAACAGGTTTATGTGTAGGCTTCATGACCGAAAGAACTTTGAGTTCTTGATGGGCTACAAGCCAGGCAATACCCCCTGGGAGGGAAGAGTCAAGAGGCTCATCAACTATAATGTCTTCAGTAGTCCTCTATATTGGGGGAAGCGTTATCAAGATCATCGAGGAAAATATGGCCTTGAACCAGATCTCGTTTTTGCTGAAATTCTAGGAATAATTAAGGGATCAACTTCTCTGAGACAGGATCTCAAGCCCCTCTCTTTGGAGGAGTACTTAAGACTGAGCGAGCGGCAGGCACCTGTGTTTACGAGCCCTGATATTCGAAATAAAGTTTACACCGAGTATGAGGCTTATGAACGAAAAAAGCGGAAACTGGGCCATCGAGACGACATTGACCGAGTTACACATCTCCTGAAATCACTTGACGAGCAACCACAATTGAAGGAACGAATTCAAACTCTGTTCGATGAGGTTTATGTTGACGGTAAGCGACTTGTCGTACAGGGTTTACTAAATTGATGCTAAGCGTAATTGAAATGGGATATCTAGAGGTACAGGACAACAAGTTACTTGAAATTGATCTCTTGTTTACACTTATCAAGAACCCTCATGGGCTTTGTTTTGGTACGTGGCTGGCCACCGATATTAGCGGATCGTACATGGCTAATTAAATATTAGCTGGTGATACTGCTCAGTGTATTTCCCGAGACAGCACCTTTCGCTTTGAAGATATCAAGGGACGGTTCCATAATCATTTTTCCACGATAGTAAAGGGTGCTCAGGCCAGGTATTCCCAACTGACGTCGACAGAATCTAAGCTGGCAAAGAATTACCGGTCCCACCAAGAAATTCTTTCCCTGGCAGCGGATATTGTGGAAATGCTATGTAATGGTAAGTAAGGAAGCGGAGCCAATTCTCGGACCCCGAGGACACGGTATTCATGCATGAAAATAGGCTTTCCTACTCAAATTGATAAACTCCCTCGAGAAATTGGCGAAAAGTCAGGAGTTAAGCCAACAATATTTCGTGAGTCCGGCACAATGAATTGTAATATTTCTAAATCGAGTATCAACTAACTATGGACTACAGTCGGCTTTGATTACAAAATACTCCCGCAAGGCGAGACTGAAGTGCCTGGGGCGAAGCAAGCTATCAGTGACTTTGGCGCTGGACAAGTAATTATTGTTAAAGATGACGATGCCAAAGATAAGCTGAAGAAGGTGTTTGCATCAACTATACTGACAGTCTACCAGAGTAAGGGTCTAGAGTTTGAGGATGTGGTCCTTTACAACTTTTTCTCCAACCCCATATGGAATACTGTTCACCTACCAATATTGCAGCTATTATTGACCAGGGACGCAGAAGAGAAGCTAGATAAGCTTAAATATGGGGTCTGTTAGCATGGTTCTGGAAACATAGATACATGTTCTTGCTAACTAGGTAGTGGTGAAACAGGGCTTATGTTCTGAGCTGAAGCACCTTTATGTGGCTATAACGCGTGCGAGAAGGAATCTTTGGATTGTGGAAAGTAGCAGTTCTTCGGTAGAAGGTATTGTTGAGTTATGGGCAAGAGCGCAGAACCGGGAGCCATTGGTGTCACTTGTCTATCACAATGGTAAAGAGGTAACTTGAAACTGCTTACTTGCTCCAAAGCTCCTTCGTGTTGTTAAGATAGTTATCATAGGCCGACAAAAAAGCAAGAACCATTATCCAAGCGGGAAAGTCTAACTCTACTGAAGGATGGAGAACCCAAGGTGAAATGTTTCTTCAACGAGCCCTGTATGAGGATGTGAGTGCTATGTTTTCTTGCCCCCATGTCATTATGAAGGGTTGCCTTTAATGAAAGTTAACTCTGCACAAGGCCTTGGTTAGTTTCCGCAAGGCAAATTATAAGCAAGGCGTAGACCTAGCCCAGGCATACATATTATACGAGGAAGCAAGTCTCCTCGATGTTGGTGAGTCCAGCGAGGGAACAGCCCAGGCAAAGAAGATATTTGCAGAGGCAGCACGACTATTCGAAAAAGCATCATTTATCCAAAAGGCAGCTGAAACCTGGGCTGCCGCTGGAAAATATAAAGAGGCTGCGGCAGCACTGAAGGCAGAAGGCGAATATGATAAAGCGGCATTATGGTATGCGAGAGCGTCTGATTTCATGGAAGCAGCTGAATGCCATCACTTGGCAAAGCAATATGAGGAGGCAGTCGGGGCTTATCACAAAGGGGTGCACTTTGCGGACCTTGTGGCTTATTTGGGAAAGTCTGTAACCCTAGGTCTTTTTTGCGTGCGGGTGATTGAGTCCACAAAGCTAACAAAAAATAGATACCGGAAATGCATTAGCAATAGCATCAAGACACGATATTCGAGGCTGATCAACCTTCTGTTTCAGCATGGTAATCTCCCGGAAACTCTGCTTCCTGCAGCCGTCGAGGCATTTGGAAGTGAAAATGAGATTGAGGCCTTCTATAAAAAGTTCGAGAGAACACAGGACCTAATGGCTTTTTATAGAGAGCGAAAGCGGTATAGTGACTTCTTTAAACTTGCTCTAAGTGAGGGGAAATTTGAGGGTGCCATTCTCATAGCAAAGGAGTCACGTGCTGTGGACGCTTCCCAGGGTGAATGCGCTTCTTCAGTTCCTGTAGGGGATCTTTTAAGCCTGTTCAATGGTCTGATGGCCGGGTACACGTGGTCTTCTATACAATTTGATTTCCATCATGTATCTTTCGTACGAGATCACCCTATTGTGGTGTTGGGAAAGGGCACAGAAGTAGGATCAGAGCTCCATGGGCCTAGCTCAGGTTGGGACAAAATATTCGATTGCCTCCGGGCCGCCAATGTTGGAGACTTCAAGATTCCTCGCGAGTGGCACAATACGGAATTTTTCACGGAGTTTGGGAATGGTTTTTTGGACTTGGTGGTAGGTGTTGCTAATCGAGAACGGCACATGTGTTAAATTAGGTGGATATGCTAATTACCCAACTACGATGTCTTGCAGGAGTTCTTACGTTTGGATACGTTTCTTAATGGTACCTCCCAAAAGACATATATGAGCCAGTTACCAGTGGCTACGATGCAGAAATTTACCACCATTGCTGGACAATTACTTAGTAAGAAGGCTCCACTGCCAACAAGCCTAATTACTAGTATCGGAGGGGTAGTGATTTCTCACTTGGAAGATCAAGTTATGATTCTACGCTGGTCGCCTCTCTTCCCCACAGTGTCGAACGAAAATACTTCAACAGCTCACAAGCAGAATTGCGGCCATGTTATCCTCACACGCGAGCAGGCTTATGATGCTTTCACTGAATGGTTAATCACTATCGTCACTCGCATAATACCATGCGCTTTGTTGTCTCTAGTGGAAACCCAACCGCTATGTTTTCTGGCATTACAAGGTGATTGCTGAATGTGCTATTTCTTTACTTGTGAATACTGCTTACAACCCCAGGTTCATGTCAAAGTCCAAACAATTCAGTTTGCAAACCACGCAGGCATACGGGATTGTCCCCCAAAGAACTTAGGGCAGATATCGTTGTGCGTACTAGGGTTACTAATTGGAATACCTCTATGCCTTATATTGAGCTAACGAGGGCTATTTCCGTCGTTTTTAGGCTTTGCTTAATGGAGTCATGTCCTGCGCAATCGCGCGGTTATACCACAGCTGCAAGCTCAAGACGCTCGAGCCTGAGTTACACATTGCGAATAGTAAGCCAGCCTCATACCACGGAGTGCCGGTTTCGTAAACTGACTGAAATTAGGGCATTTATTGCTAATACGCCTACTGAAGGAGCTTACATTTATATCTCCGTTATTGAATGACAGTGAGATGCAGAAAGAGATTTGGCAGGAAATCTTGGCGAAAAACGGGAAATGGTTCCATATACGGGATGACCTTGTATTATTGATTTTTCACCCCGTGCAGCCAATGGAATTGGGGACAGTATCGACGCTGCTGGAAGAGAGTGGTATTGCAGATCAACTGGGTATGTCACGTGAACGCCACCAAACAGTGCCTACACTTTCCGAACGAGTTTGCTAAGAGCGAAAATACATTGTAGGTGTAATGCCGCAGTTTCTAGAATTCTTATGGAATCATTGCCAGGATAGGCCCGGGGAACGGTGGAAATTTGACTTTATAAAGTCGTGTAATGAGCTGAACCCCACTCGGATTGCGCATTATGACACTTCTACCCTGGTAAACATCCATACAATTGTGTCCCTTGCTACAGCATTTCTCTGATAGGGCTTCATGCCAGGTGAACCGCATTGAATCGATCATAGAAACTATTTCACGCCAACCATGTCGAGAGCTACAGTCGTTTCATTCTGTTCTCTCATTATATGAATCCCTCAGCCTAGAATTAGTGAGTTCAGTTTCTGTGTCCATTGGGGGGTCAAACATGCACTACTTGAACAAGGTAGCTAATCAGATTCGGTTTGTGAAAGATTAATCGCACTCACTCGGTAGACCTCCTTGTGCCACAGTCACGACTACACTTTATCCGGGATCTCACGCAAACCCCCTACCCGACTAGTGACGACAGGCACAAGCTTGAACGTTGCCTGGTCCAGCTTTTAGGTAGTCTTTGTGATATACTTGAACCATTCTCAACGATATACGAGAGAAACGGGGCCAAAACCAAGTACGAAAAACAGTCGAGCTTCGACCCGGATATATTATTCCAAGTATGTGGGAAAGTACTGTGGGACGGAGACAAGTATATAGTCCGGCGGAGCCTAGACCACTTGACCCTTTGCATGATTAACATGGGCATTGGGGGTATCACCTGCCTGCCAGCCGGGTATCACGAGTTAGGGAAGAAAATACATCGGGTAACTGCCTGACATCCACAAGTTCTGCCATGTACTCTGAACACTGATGTCCGCTCATTCCAGGCATATCAACACTGGAATTTCCTGAATCCACCAACATTGGTCAACTGGGACGTCTCTTGCGACCCGAATCAGACCGCCATAAAACTTGCGGGAGTCTATCGGACCTATAGCAAAGAAAAACTAGTCATAGTTAACACTCCACAGAATGCCGGCTCTTCTCGTTTTCATTCTTTAACTAGTAGCAAAATTCGCCGGGTGGTATTTTCAGGGCTATTTGGGATGACGCGAATGCCGGAGCCGAGCGACGAAGCAATTATGGCTTCTAAAATCGCGCTGTGGTGGAGACGTTGCAGCACGAAACTTGAGGCACGACACGCACATGAACAGAAACGAGCAGATATACTCTCCCAAGAGCCTGAATGTCAAGCTGAGCGAATGGTTGACGATATCCTTGTAGACTGGATGCGTTCCCGAGATATGCGGCGGGGAAATATATATATCCTTCGGGACAGTGGCTTTTTGTTACTTACCAGCCTTTTGAAACTCCAACGGCTCGTCAAAATGACCCACGCCACAGCAATGAACACGTTGGCGGACTCGGCAGGTGCTTTTAAATTGAGTGTTCAGGCTATAGTTACGCACCTGGAAAAGCGGAAGAAGTCGCTAGCAAAATATCGAGCTAGGTTTGAGGACACAAAGGGGGTTCGATTGTTATTCAAGTTACCTACGAATAAGTTGCAGGAGCGGATGGATAAAGACTTGAAAGCACTAGAAACATATCGAAAGGAGGTTGAGACATGGGCAAGGGAGATCGAGGACTGTTTGGCGGATACATGGAGCGAGACCAATGCATGGACAGTCTGGGTTCGTGGTGGATTTTAATTTTCTATGTATGGACTAGTAACTTTCAGATTGACGATCATCTATCAGAACAAAATCTATATCCATTCCGCAATGCATTCATGACCTAGGAGAATATCCATAATGGGGATGCTATACTGATAGCTACTGTGGCCTTCTTATTGCCATGCCGATCGCCTTGATGTAGGGTACAAAGGCGTCTAAGTTTAACCTCCTTTCCCTCTGAAAGTCTTACTCTTCCACCATTTCCACCATTTCCATCACTTGGGATAGGTATCCACTGATCTGAATAGGTAATACGCACTATACTGTAAAGAACACCGGTACCTTGCAACTTCTGGTGTTACAATAAGCAATCATAGCTTAGTAAACAAAATCACCGCACGATTTGGTATAATTATACCACATACCTGTGAGGGGGAACGAGCACAAATTACCCCTTTACAATCATCTAAAAAGCCCTGAGATCCTCAGCAGACGGTGAATACCTTGGTTGCACAATTTGAACCAAATTCAGAAGGAGGGGCCATATGTTATTTCTCTTCTACCGTCGGTATCGCCAGGGCTGCCACCTCCATGATCCTATGCTATACTACCAGTAGTCTCTAATTCTTCTTCTTTTATTTTTGGTTTATTGTTTACGAATGATAGACTTAACATGAACAAGAAAAATTTACGAAATCCCCCAGTATGTCCCACATAACCGCTTCCGGTCCTTAGTACACCCAAATGGTTTGCCCCATACAGTAACTTGTTGCCATTCTACGGAGTATTCGCAGCGTAGCGGTCTATGTACCGCAATAATCCTAGCTTCTGGTCAAACGTATACTAGTTCATCCAAATTGACCTTATGAATTTACTAGCCGTAGGACAAACTAAGTTATCCACTCTGTCATTTTGGAGTGCTTGATAATTCTAATGATTTCCTTCTGCTTGGTCAGAGGTTATCACACCAGCTCAGAACAACTTGCAGCGCAGGGATGGAAACGAGTGAATATGTGTTAAAAGGAGTGCTATCTATGTATACTCCACGGAGACGACGGAACATACATACCATGTGACTAGGCATGGCATGAAGAACCTGGAGGAAAGATACGAGGGATTCAGCTTGGTTATGCATATATGCGGGTCCTTTGTCGC
>Ga0307511_10004162_pt1 | contig 14766 bp, 21 predicted proteins | sample 13_EM_MG_FD_200266 | JGI IMG/M metagenome (GOLD analysis project Ga0307511, IMG submission 200266) | Populus trichocarpa ectomycorrhiza microbial communities from riparian zone in the Pacific Northwest, United States - 13_EM | ecosystem: Host-associated > Plants > Roots > Unclassified | place... | reverse complement strand
TTTTTTTTTTTTTGGGGGGGGGAAGTATATGTTACATACATGTATATGGTGTGTGCTTGTTACCAGTACCTAAAATTGGAACGAACGGGACTGCAGCTAGGTGCTTTTTTGAGGGTGTAATATAATAGAAATTATCCGTAGAGATGTTATTAAGTAGCTGGGCTGGGCGGGGGGGAAAGGGCGGGGGGGAGGGGGGGGAGAGGGAGTTGAGGGTAACCCGTGGAAATGGGGGACTGAAAGCGTCGACGCTCTGTGCTAGGATCTTTTTCTCAAGTACCGGTATGGTATTGTAGGTAGTCAAGTATAGTACTTGCTCACTAGTTTTTTTTACAAGGGTTTGTATAGGCTGGAATCTGGCCAAGTTTTTTACGATATTGCATTTGCATGTGCCATCTTGTTGGAGTAGAATAACAAGAAATATTGTTTATACTAGCATGGATCTTCTATATATGCAGATATACATAGACACTGATATAGCCGCACGCACACTTATGGTATTATTTATCCTCGGGGTATATTCATCTTACTCCAACCTTGGGCACTTTGGGCACCACCCTCCCTAGGCACCTCCCCAACCCACACTAAACATAGTCCCTCCACGCCCTCAACGGCAACGCCATCAACCCCAAGACCCTCGGCTTAATATACCAGACAAAACTCGCCGCCCCCACCAACACACACACCACATTTGTTGTATAATACCCATCGGTCTTCATTTCACATATCCCCCCTAGATCCTTACATCTATGTTTCTCCGACTCCAGTGCACAACTAAACTCATTCCACCCGGCCTTCCCCCCAGCACCTGCAACACAGCTCGCCACCGTCAACCCATCCACCATCTTCAACACAAAAATTCTTGGGAACGTTCCCCCCAGATTGCTCACTGTCGCAAGCAGTGTCATGTATGTCCCCCCAATCTTCGGGTCCGCAATCTGCGCATGAAACGCGCTGACAGCAACAAACATGACCGTACTCGTAAAAGTGCTAAAAATATGCTCCGCAATCACCACCATCAGATACCCACTTCCGACAATCCCATCCTGGGGAAAGAGTGCGACGGTGATATGTGCCAACACAGCAGCGACAAGCCGCCCGATAAACGCCCACATCCACAGCTTCATTGCCGGGAATGTTGCACACCATTTCCCCGCATAGTAGCCAAGGGCAATTTCGAATGGGAAATCAATGAGCACGGTGAGGGCGAGGTCTTCTTGGCTGAAGCCTTTGTCGAGGAGTTTGAGGTTTGTGACGGCGTCATTTGCTTGGAAGCCGATTTTGGAGATGAGGTGGATTATGATGAAGGTTTGTACGTCTGCGTAGGGGTTGTTGGATGTTAGCCGAGCTTCCTCCTACATCCTGGCTAGGAACTCACGTTTCAATTTCATCACCTTCCACATGGTCTTATACACAGTCCCCAGCCCCTCCTTTGCACCAATCTTGTCCTCCTTATTGAAGACTGCCAGTCCAACTGTGACGATTAGATATGCCCACCCCCAAAACGTCAAATACCCCCCGAGGGTAAAAATCCCCACATCACTCGGTACCGCCCTAAACCACCTATTGGCGAAATCCGGGCTATTAAACGCCAAAAACACTGTAAAGCTCAAAAACTGTCCCGCCGTCAACCCCACCGTCTGTGCTGTGCTGGCAAATCCCAGATTCTCCTGGCTCAACAACGTAATCGCCCACCCATCCACAGCGATATCCTGAGTAGCGCAGAGCATCACGAGCATGAAGAATGTAAATGTAAACATGTATAACCGGGTGTCGGCGTGCTCCATCAGGTCATTGGCGCTTGCACCGAGCCAGAGTAGCATCAGCCCGGAGATTGTCTGGATGGGTACGATCCAGGATTTCCGGCGCCCCATTCGGCGAGACCAGATTGCGTCGACGATGGGAGACCAGGCGAGTTTCATGCTGTATGGGTAGGCAGCGAGGGAGAAGACTCCGATTTGTCCGTAGGATAACCGGGATTTGAGGAGGAAGGGGACGGACCCCATTGCTAGCCCCATTGGCACGCCTTGCAGGAAATAGAGGAGAACGAGCATGAAGAAGTTTCGCTGGTCTTTGGGGGGGAGGTCTAGAAAAGCCCCACTACCCCCACTACCCCCCCCGCTGTGGTCGGGGTCGGGGACATCTTTTCGCTCCGACTCGAGGTCGGAGTCGCTATCGTGCGAGTGGGGGTTGTGCGGGTCATAGAGACGGTCAGTGTTGATGGCCGTAGCACTGCTGGAGCTGATGCCGGCAGAGAGAGGTTGTTGTTGTTGGTTCTGTTGCTGGGTGGTGCGGCGGGCTCGGCTCATGTCTGATAGTTCGAGGGAGGGGTGATCAGTGGGCAACAACATTAAACCGAGGGTTCCTGTCCCTAATTTTTGGCTCCTCGCTTGTAGGGCTCCGCTTGTAGGGCTGCGGGTGGGGTAGGGGTGTGGTGGCGTTTAAATACGTCGATGAATTGTTTTGTTTTTGTATGGGGAGAGTGTACGATGATGTGTCTGCAGGGTATGGAAAGCGTAAAAACATATGTGGTCTTTTTTGGTGGGACGCCGCACCCTGGCCAGCAGCGAATGCGGACTGGGGGGATCCCGGAATAGATTTGGGATCGAGCCTGGGATCTGTGTATTTAGGTACGGTACAGTACACAAACGACTGGAGGAGAAGCTGGAAGCTGGGTGATAAAAAACGTTTCGTTGTACAGTAGATTGACAGATGGCGATGTGGCCTTGCCGTATGCAAATGCTTATCGTAATATGCAAACATCATGCGAACCGCTACATATTGGCTGCATATCGTCTGTCGCTTGTCTTTATGCGGCTACACCGTTGATCACCAACTTCCACAGCTACATAGCGAATATGGAAAACCGGCTATAAAGTGCATACATACAATTAGGTACTACAAGCAGATAAAACCCATGAAAGAAGTGGAACCGAAAAGATGTCCCATGTTTCCCCCCTACCATAACTAATGCCTTAGATATGTATGCTGATACTGTATCTTCCCCCAGCTTCACTAGAACAAATTGAACGCTTTTCTCAGGGATAATAAACACAATAGAGAAGGAGGCCCGGCTAGATCATGCATGAGGATAGATTCAGCACAGGATACTCTTCTTCTTCTTCTTCTTCGGATATTAGTCAGATCGAGATCTTTGATTCTTTGCGCCTGCCACATGACTCATTGCTGAATAACTCCAGATGACCGACAAAAGTCAAGGCGACACTGGTTTCTTGGAGACAGTGGCTGTCGCAACGCCCGTCATATGAGAAGTAGAAGAGATACACAAGAAATTCAAATTAATTGTAATAGATACATGCTTGTAGTTTCTTTACTAGCAGGTTGAACGATCTCCACGGCGAATAACAGTCAGTACACGCATAGGCACCTTATCAAACCAGTGATATATGCGGCCCCAGGGTAGGTCACCCCAAGTGGTTTGTGCTGCAACAATCAATTCCCGTTCCTTATGCGGGCGGTTGGAAGGGTTTCTCCATTGCTTGCAGAGATTGTTTTTGAGCAGAGCCCAAATATTTTCAATGTGATTGAGGTCTGGTGAGCTAGCTGGCCAAGTTAGTCAGCGGATTCCATGTTGTAGGCCGTACAAGCGAGAAGACTTGGAGGTATGTCTGACATCCTCTATAACTTCCAATGATTCAACTGATGAAATATGCCTTAGAAGTGATAGTAGATATGGTCCTAGAACCTCTTCGCAATATTGCTTGGAGTTTGAACACAATCGGTCCTTATCTTGTGTCTTTCTGCTGAGGTTCGCTTTTGAATTGGAACTAAAGACGAATGATATCTATATCAAACTGCTTCCCAGAACATAACTGATGTACGTGCACTCTTAAATGATGGAACAATGAGTGGATATGTCGCTGTTTGTTTACTAAAATATTTATATTGCATTGCTTGGTAGCAAAATTTTTCATCATACTCCGAATTTGGGAGTCGAGGATGTTGACCTAATAAGGTTAGTACAGATCTTGGCATTAAACTTGAGACAAACATAGCTATTTCCGGCAAACCCTTGGAGTTATGCAAGCACAGTGTCCAGAGGCCATTCCACCTGAGTCGAGATCTAGGGAAATAACTACACTCTACAACATGGTTACCTTCGCGTCCTGCCAAAATAATACCCCTAATACTCACTTGCATATAACCTCCCCGCTGGGGACCCCCCCCTCTAGACCGAATATCAGGCGGGTGAGCTTCTAAGAATCAGGAGACCTTTATCAAGCATCTATATTCATATGAAGCTAGTATTGGCTGCAAAATAGCGTAGTTTTAATTACTGGCACATACCTGCATAACATGAGCAATTTCGAGACCTCTTATCATATTAACTAAGTCCACAATATCAATACCTATCTCGACCTTACCCTCAAGCCCGTCCATAAACACATTCCAAACACTCACGTAGCGGTCTCTAATAGTCCTAGCAGCTCCAAACACCCCCCGACCCCCTAAGGGTAATACGCCTATACCGGCAATGGCTACCCCTGTCCTCACTACTCTTACTCCTATAAGCCGAATATAGGCCTAGGATGAATCCAGTCATGACCACTCGAAGGCCTTTAACTAGTATCTATCTATAAATATGACAGCGCTAATCGCTGGAATTACGCTACCAGGGATGACATCACACAAGATTGCTTGTATACACAGATTTCTAATCAAATACTTTCTTCATTCCCCGCTTACGCAGAACCCCGACAGTTTGGAGACCTTCAGGTAATCAAGAAAATGCTCTGCTATTTACTCTCGAACTTCTTACTCTACCCACCCCTACACGCACATAGGCACCTCCCCTATACAACAACACCCAGAAGGGAGCAGAGGAGTAGCTGAAGTTACGAAAAGCAAGAAGCAGAGGAAGACGGTGGCATCCAAGACCAAGACAAATGGATAGCAAAGCCTCCGCATGACACGATGAGAGTGCAACAGCAGCAGCAAAGAAGCTATCAAGTGCAGGCTTCACATTTACACGCACATACCCACCTCTCCCATACGTACCACTCTCATACGACCGCAGGAGCAGCTGAAGTTGATGTCAAGAAGCAAATAGCAGAGGGAGGAGGCCACCAAACCCGATGTGAACGCCTTATTAGAGGTGTCTAGTTATGCCGTTTCAAAAGTTATCAAGTGTAGGTATCACTATTCCTAAGGCATCCAAGAAATTGAAGAGCGGTTTACAGAGGGGGGTGCACAATGTACGTTACCCTCCACCACAGCCAATATCTTATGCTGATGCTGATAATTCTTAGAGCTGCCGTAAAAGGAACCAGAGGTATGGGTACAAATTATTTACGTTTTCCTCCTTGCCAGGATGATCTGCTGACTCTTTGTTTGGGACAGTGCTGCCTGATGACGAGACTGTCGGTTTATTTTGGCTTCTTAATCATCAAAATTATCCCACCATCGATTCGGAATGGATTCACTAAGGTCAACTGGACGGGTTCAGATACTTATGAGCAATCTGTATTTATTCGACTAATCTACCATAAGCTCTGGGAATGCTCAATGGCAGACATAGGGCTTGGATTCTTACTAGAACTCCTGGTAGGTCCTAGCGAGTACCACTGAGGATCTCTAGGTGATGTCTAACTTTTACTTAGGCATTGGCAAGACGTTTTTTGCTTCTTTATGTTTGTTAAGATACGGTTAACGCAGCCAAATGCTATTATTGCACGGATGTATAGATGTAGCAGTTGTTAGAGGATGATTACCGCTCAGAGTTCAGGAAAAGGCTCTGTAGGGACATTGCTACGTTGGCTGGGAAAATCAATGAAAGAGATCAAGAAGCAGTAGTTGGATTGGTTGAAGAATTATGTAGGCAAACCTTCCTGATTCATAGGTAGAGCCCTTCAGCTGCGGTATATACTAATAATTGTGGCAACTTGCTTGCAAAAGAAGCGGTGAATTCTCACCTACATCTATTGCCAGCCATCGATTCATACTCCGGGATAGTGCGAACAGTGACGCTGCCTGAACCAGTTGTTGCAGATGCCGCAGCTTGGTTATTAGGTGCCTTCTGCGAGTACTAGTGGAAACAACTGATCTGAGTGCTTAACCCTCTTTGCTGAATATTTCTTGAGCAGGGGCGTGGTGGACAAAGGGGCGAAGGGAGAATTATATGCTCGGCTAATGTGTATTCTGGCTCATGACTATTACGGGAGGAAATAGCCACAGATCCAAGCCTGGATCTTCAAGCTCGCGTCCTTTCTTGTGCCACAAGTTTCTGGAGCGACTTACAGGAAAGCCAATTTTGCAGGACCTGCCCTTCAGGATAGCAAACCACCATCGAGGAGCAGAAAGAAAGAAATACCCACATTGAGCAATACGAATGACGATTCGCTGGCCCTCTTGTTGGAACAATGTAATGGCCGATGCATGGGCTGGGAAATGATGACTTCATGAGCGGGACCTCAGGCTGAACGAGCTGAACAGTGGGGTGGATGGATAAAGTTATTTTCGGTTGTGCTCTACGGATAAGGGTATTTAAGTCGGTGGATTTCCTCACCTTCTCTTAGTTAGATGTTTTCAAGCAAGTCTACTCTTCTTTAGTATACGAATTTACTGTTCTCTGCCTCGCGAACAAGAGATCGATTCTTCATAGTAGCAACACATCGCCGATCGATGTAACGCACACTCCGTTTTACTACAAATATCCATCAGGCTTGCGATCCATTCCGACATTTATATTTCTGAGCTACCGAGCACCCTCATATTGTGTCCAGATATCTGAGCTTGCGATTCAGCTTGATCGAATGCAACTAGCACCGACACGGACACTATCCGCCCAGCCAGCCTGCGACGAAGCCCTACCGCGAGGAAATTAAGATATGGCCTCGGGAAGACAGCGACAAAGATTAATCGGCACTGACACCGATACCGACGCCGATACAAATACCGACACCGACACCAATACCTATGCTAAAACTAATATCATATAATATCCAGCTTGCGAACAAGCTTAACAGACCTTTCGATTACCCATATCATTAATTTATCTATAACAATGGCCAGGGGTAATGCAAACCTCACAGAAATGGAATGAATGGCATGAACGATATGCACATCCTCCTTTGCCGGGATATCCTAAGCACCAGTACACCTCCGTTATTCCATGCTCCAGTGCAATACCTGCATGAAGACAAAATCTATCAAGCCGCTTTCACCTATACAATAAATTCGAATATCTATAGCTGGAGAGCTTGTGCACTCTGCTCTACGCGGTCATTTCCCTACTGCAGATATTAGAGGAAACAAATATATCGTCATCCTAGTAGATAATTTTTCTCGCCTCACTATTACTAGCGCTGTACAAGAGAAATCAGATATGCCAGAAGCACTACAGGAGATGATCCTCAAGTTTGAGAGTATGGTGGGATGTCATATAGAGGATCTATGGACCAACTGGGGTGCAGAATTCCGATCCCATAAGTTTCTTCTATGGCTGCAACGAAAAGACATTGTCCCTCACTACAGTAAGACCAATGCAAATTATGCGATCCATATTGAGGATAGTCTATATCAACCTCTATTCATTTCAGCAATCCCTCTGGGGTCTTGCTATGTACTATAGTACATTGATGAAGAACCGACTTCCTCACAAATATCTTGGAGGAAAGAGCCCACTCGAGAGCATTTGCCGACACCTGGCCAGAGGCCCTCAAAGTCATGCGAGGTGAACGAGAAGCAAGTGACTAACTTCTTAGGTCAATGCTGCCAGAAGCAGAACTCACCAGCCAACCAATATCACTTCCGGGGCAGCATCGACCAGCCGGCCAATCAGATCAACAGCCGGGGGCAGCATCGACCAGCCGGCCAATCAGATCAACAGCCGGAAATCTCTATGAAGGGCATCAAAAGAAGTAGCCTCTAGCTCTTCATAGAGTAGCATAGAGATTAGAGGAATGCCCCTCTGCACGTATTCAATTGCTTACTCGACCAGAAGCTATTTAATAAGCACCTCCTGCTTTTCAATAAGTGCCTCGCTCACCTAAATATTTCGGGTTTTCACTGCTTCACCATGAGAGTTATTGACAACAGTGAAGATCTCTGCCGAATGGGGTTACAATAGTTAGCTTTGATATACTCGAACAGTTGGTTGGCGGGGTTGAGGCATTGAGAGGAATCAACATCTTCAGGGAACTCGAGACGCAGGCTGGTGGAGGCTGGTGGTGAGCTGATGGCATGCTCATGGCTTTGTGCGTAGTGCTGAGGGAGCTGAGTCGTGAAGTGATGTGTATTAATTCCGAGGTTCAAGGGCCAAACCGGTCACAAACCTGGCCATGGAATTTGATGTAATGAAATGGCAATTGGCCATGAAGCGGAGTGGAGGAATTCGGGGAATATCTAAATGTGAATTTTGTTAGTAGCAGTCGGGTTTAATGGGCAATATTTTGTATCTGGTTAAGCTAGCCTGAGGTAACTATCGTTTTTTACAACAAACTTATCCGTGGAAAAGTTAAGTGGAGAATGCAAAACTCAATCTAACAATGCAATATGGGAAATGCAATCTCATCAGTCTACTATCCCATACATGCCGCTCTTAACTTTTCCCCCACGCCATTATGGAAATCCATAATAGTTACATACCTCAGCTTATACGGAGGATGTACGACGCGCTGCCTCCCACGAAGTGTAATAACCTTCTGTGGAATTTCACTCCAGCCCATTTGCCAGCCTGGCGCCAAGTCCTTGACTACCCAAACAAAGCGGAACTCCGTCTTATCACATGCCATCATTTCATGCCATGCCTCCCAGGCCCCCATAAAGGCGGCCTCCGACTCGCTATGACTCTTTGCAATAGTGATTTGTATACCAACCACTATTGCCTGGGATTCTTCTGTTTTCTTGACCTTAGGGCGGATGGCAAGGATAGCATCAACACCCTCATAGTTGTACATAGTGGGGATGTATATGACGGGCGGGGTGTTGGTTGGTGGTTGTGCGGGGATGCGCCCCATGAACTTTTGCTGCACAAGTGGTTTGTCAAACTCTGTACCTTCAAATACTGAGCCTTGTTGGATAAGAACCCCTAGGACGGCTCGCTCCACAAGAAAACCAAGAACGGCGGCATTATCTCGACAATGTGCAATTCGATTCAGCCACCGTTTCTCTGCAAATTGGGGCAGATTCTCAATTTCCCGCAGGCGACTCGCCCCCACAGCGCGGGCAATATTGCAGGTGCTCCGGCCAACCCCACCGTTCTGTTCATCTCGATAAAAAAAGCGCCCATCTAGGCCGGTGCAGTCTGCGGCATCAAGGGCGTGTTCAAATATGCACGCCTCCCACCCCCGCTGGAAACTGATATATTCCTTAGCTGGTTGGGTTGTTTATGTATGGAAGTGCTACATACCTTTGCATTGCTGAGTCGTTTCCATTAGCACTAAGTTGGTTGATTTTTGAGGTAGCATAGGCATTAATTGCGCCAATCATTTTAACCACCTCCGGTAGTTTGAGCAGTTTCTTGCACTGTAACTGCGCGCTGTCGATAGTCGGAAGTTCCATAAGTGCACTCGAGCTACCTCCGGGTTGCATTGCGCCATATTGACTGCCTATACTCTCCTGATCCACGCCTTCAGCTGCACCAACTTGACCAATGTCACTGACTCCTTGAAGGAGGATCGGCATCCTCCCTGTAAATTCCTCGATCAACTTCTTATCCTCAGTATTCACCTGGATACTATTGTCGGCCTCATGCTTCTTCCACCACATCACCATTTCATCCTTTAAATAATCCAATAAGCTCACTCTAGTCTGGAAAGGTATACAAGAGATTTGAGACCTACAGCATTTAACCCCATGTTAAAATTCAACCGGCTTTCAGAGGTGCTCCGAAATTCATCATACTTTGCCGCGGCATAGTTAGCTGTAGAGCTAGCGATCTTCATATGCTGCGATGATATCCCATCCAACAACCTACGAACATCATTTTTTTTGTCGTTACTGACTCGGTCGTGTATTCCATCGTCTAGCGCATTTGCTTGATCGATTATAAAAAGGATAGGTTTCCCTAATTGTGCCGCGAGATTGCACAACCTCAACAGGCGCCACTCGAGATCGGCGCCGTCTAAGTGGGCTTTCGACAAATCCAGGAGTTCTTTCTGGAGCTCTGGGTCTCTATGGAAGGTTATATAGAGGGCTGGTATGATGTATAACAACGGTGGTTCATGCAGAAGCAGTTCGCAGCAATCGGGGAGATATGCTACTCTGGTTCCGTCTTTGATTAGTTGACACACTAGTGCCGCCAGCATATGAGATTTCCCTGCACCCAACGTCCCATGGAGGTGAAGCCTATTATTCTGTCGAGGGTCCATATTCTTCGCGGCATTGTACAATGTTTTCCAGATTACCCTTCCATGGAACGTGAATAAACCCGAGGCTTTGTTCTGGAGGTGAAACCGCTTGGGGACAGTGCCAATATACGGAAACGGTAATGGGGTTTCTTTCGCAGGGTCTGAGAGGGCCTCCGCAGTAAGGCCCAATGCCAGAATGTGCTCTTCATAGCTTTAGCAAGCATATCACTCTACAAACATGCCCTTAGAAGCGGACATACCTGTTATTCGCTTTATAGATTCTATCATACGGTGCATCGCCGTCTCTAGAAGGGATAGCTGCCCGTAGGCGAAAGCACCCAATTGCACATTCACATCCGGGTCCTGATCCTGCCCGTACAAGCGCGGCTTTTTACCTCTCGGATCTGCCACAGACGGGCCCTCAATCTCCAATCCCCGCTTCTGTCCCCGGTTGGAAGTTTCACCAATGTTTTCCCGAATGGCTTCCCCGAGCATGCATAATCCCTTGGAAATACCGGGTGGAAGACGGCATTGCTCGGTGAGCCATTGCTCTGTTGCGGCGAGAAAGACAGGGCCATTAATTTGTGCGTTTAGGAATCCCTCGGCCGTTGCCACCCGGTGTCCGAGAGGCGGAGGTTTGATTGCTGTAAGCCATTTATAGAGGTCGTCGGTATCCCAGTTGCATACAGTCTCTGCGGTAGGAAAGTTAGGGGAGGGTATATCCGGTACTCGATCATCTTGGGCCTTAGAGGATATTGATGCGGCCATCGCCCGCGAAAGCTCTGGGCCGTCCGTGGTGGAAATCAATGATGAGGCCATGAGGGTAATGTTCGATTTACAGCGACCTGTATTCAGGGCACTTAGCTGAGGCTGTCTAGACTTCGGATACTAGGCAGGCCGTATGAGGGCACCGATCAAAGTTTCCTCCGATGAAATCTGATGACCCGTAATATGCTATGTATGTATACGGGATGGGCGCGGTTGAGTTGATAGAAGTTTTAGCTAGTACAAGGTGATTGAGGTTATATTTAGTTTGGGGTTAGACAGGAGGAGAGGAAGTGTGGAATGCGTGGGAGGGTTGTTTAGTCGTAGTTTAGTTAGTGCAGGGAGATTGTAGATTATATTTGTTTCCACACGGAGCGTGTGGTTTGAGGTGGGGGATAGGATGGTGGAAGTGGCCATATAGTGTCGATCGGTAGATAGATTTCATAGAAAAGACACCTTACGATTTGGTGACTATTTCTCCCACGAACTTAGTATGTGAAACCTCTCCAGAGCCAGATTAGCATACCTACATGCTGCTGAATCATTTAGGTGTAAGAATACTGATCCGAGAGTATGTATGTCCGACCTTATCCGAGAAGCATATATCCTGTTGAATGGCATGTGAATGAATTGAGCTCACGAACAGACTGGTCTGTACGCGAAAGGACCCAGTTCGTGGAATGACCAGTCTCCGCAAGAACCGGCGTTTTGATCTCAGTCTACCGATGAACACAGTGCATACAAATTAAGAGCTATTGCATACATCATACGTGGGGTAAAGGATAAAAAGAATGACAGTATAGCAAGTCATTTCACACCTCAATTTCATATTTGCCAAACAGGAGAGGCAGGAACCCTTTAGTGCGCAAGTACGAGCGAATTTTGACAACTATCCAACATGCAACCACCCAACCGATTTCGCATTTCATTCCACCGATAACAGGGGAAGTTTACGCAGTACTGCAGTATGGGATGCAGAATATCCTAAGCCTACTGTAGCCGAACGTAAAACTAAATGGCTTGCTCTGAATGAGTTTGAGACTGTAGCGGATGACCTATTATATAAAAAACCATCAGCAGCTCAAATTCAAGCACAGCAAGCTAGACGACAAGTGATCTTAGATCATGAGGTTTTTGATACAATTGTTGATATTCATACATCATTGTTACATGCTGGAAAGAAAAAAACCTTTGCAGCCATTAATGAACAATATTATTCGTCGCTGTCCATGTGTGCGTGCTGAACTTGCTTGTACTACTCATTGCCATCCTAAGCAGCGCACTGGTTTTTGTCGCAACCAGGATATAGCAGAGGCGGGACTGGAGTCGGAGGCAGAGGTGGAAGCAGAGGAGGCAGAGGGGGAATTAGAGTGGGCAGCGCATGCTCAGCAGGAGGATTCCGATATAGAGAGCACTATTCAAGTCCGACAATAAGCATGTACCTAACTAACATACCCAATATGCATCAATATGCATTCGTTCTTGCGTGGCCTGCATGTATTCCATGCGTTCGTCGCTTGACCGGTCAATCGAAGAACACTAACAAGCCATGGTCCATTCGCGTACAGACCAGTCTGTTTGTTCAGGGCCGTTCCGGGATTCAGGCCATACCGGTATAACCCGGGCAGTTGCGGAATTGCAGGGCCGTTGCGGGATGGCATATATATCACTCCGGGGATATGTAATATAGCAAGTTGAGAGGAAGTCGAGTCTATTGTTTTATACATGAGAGACATAGGAAAAGTATATAAAAAAATTAAAAGAAATATATAAGAAAAGCTCTGCTTGCGCAATCCCCCGCTTGCTCAATGCCTTGCCAGCTCTTATACTGAATTCCTACATGGGTGCTGTCCTGACCTAGTATGGCAGTAGGCAGTACATGAACGCCCTCCTTTTTGCATTGGCAGCGAAACACAGATCCAGCAGAGGCAAGACGTGCAACCTCATGAAGCGACTTCGGTTTTTGGCTTTGCCATGCCAATGGAATAGACTCAAGGTAAGCTGGTCTAATACTAGAAGGAAGCCGCTCCAATTCTTTAGTAGGGTAGTATCGGTCCAATAGACCAAATTCGCAGTATAGTTGATGTTTGTCAGGATGGGGTTTGTAGACAACCTGGCAAAAGATCCAGCGATGGTCGGTAGAAGCTCGGCCAATACTAGGAATTCGCAATCTAACAATATCACCCATTGCAAAGATATCTAGAAGGACGAGAAGGACGAGAAGGAGGAGGATGTGCAGGAACAACCAGGATGACTATCTATCTTCCACTAGGGTCCAGCTACCGAATACCGATATGATCCTTGCAAGGATCCGAAAGCGTACAACAACAGCTTATAATCAAATAGCTAGTCGATATGAGCAACTCTTCCTCCTCCTTGCCCTCCCCCTCCTCCTCGTCTTCCTCCTCCTCCTTCTCATCCTCACCCTCCTCAGCTTCATCATTCTGACTACCTTCTTCTAACATTTGAGGCATGCGAGGTGGTAAGTCATGTATTTTTTGCTTGAATACAACTTCATATGGGCTATAGCCAGTTGTTTAATAGATCTAAAATTGTAAATTAGCTTAATTATAAAATTATGTGAGTATAGAAAATAGTTACCCGTTGATTCATTGCTAAGATTGCCATAGGTAGAAACTGTCTCCATCGGTTTACACCTGTTTTAGCCTTTGCCATTCGGATCATTTGCTTAAGTACCGCATTTGCCTGTTCTATTAATCCTCGAGTTTGTGGATGCCGTGGACGTCCATGTATTAATGTAATCCCATAAGATTCCACAATACGAATTACCTCACCCTTAAACTTATTACCGTTATCACACTGAAGAATCTTTGGTGGACCAAGTTGACCAATCCACACTATGAGTGCAATGGCAACTTCCATACTTTCTTTAGCCTTCAGAGGATAGGCACAAGAATACTTGCTAAAATGATCTCGAATATGTAAAATCCATTGGTATTCTCCATCTGGATCTGCTCGCATGTCCATTAGATCAATTTGCACTCGTTCCTAAAGATTGTTAATAACGATTGGTTGTAGTGGACCACGACTTTGACTCTTGTTCTTTGACCTAATGTTTCTGCTACATAATAACCTTCATTTCGGTATACCTGTTCCTCTCGTGGACTGGCGAATACCTGCCGGTGTGAGTATGTCAGGCAAGTGCATCAACTGTCCCCCTCTCACTGTTTCCTTCGCTCTGCATTCCGCTACTTCGTTTCCAGTGTGCCCTTAACCACATCATGGTCCTTTTCTCCTAATTCATCAGCCTTTTCAACTACTCTTCTATCCATGACTTCGGCTGTTCCCACTGTAGCTGCTCTATCCTCTGGATTACCCCTTTGCTGTCCAGTGCCACCACTTTTGCCCTTCTTCCCATGCTATTGTTACCCCCAGGGCCTCGCCATCCGCCATCGTTGCCATAGATTCTAGGTATTCCCCCCGCGCTGCAGATGCCCCTGCTGTCATCTCCTCTAATCTGCTGCCGTCCGAATATTGTTCCACCTCGTCTAGGGCTAGTTCCTTGACCGTCCCGTTGCCCATGTTGTCCCATCGCTTGTTACGTAGTGTAACGGTGCAAGGCCTATGGACTGTGGATAAAGCTCCAGGGAGCGCTCGTGGTCTATGACTATGAGAGGAACGTATGTATTAAGAGTATATACAAGACGTTGCGTGAGGAGGGAAGGAGAACAGG
>Ga0307511_10004161_pt1 | contig 14772 bp, 9 predicted proteins | sample 13_EM_MG_FD_200266 | JGI IMG/M metagenome (GOLD analysis project Ga0307511, IMG submission 200266) | Populus trichocarpa ectomycorrhiza microbial communities from riparian zone in the Pacific Northwest, United States - 13_EM | ecosystem: Host-associated > Plants > Roots > Unclassified | place... | reverse complement strand
TAATTTTTTTTGTTATTTTTTGTTATGTTTTTAGATTGTTTTAATGTGTTGATATTAAAAATAATTTTAAAAAAATAAAAAATATATATTATTTTAATATATTTTTAAATGAAAAACACTTTAAAGTTTAAACCATAACAACTACCACAATTCCAAACACACTAAAAAAAATACCAAGAAGGTTTATCTGTCACTCTCCCGGGGATGATTAAAATTAGTATAGATAATATGAAAATAAATAATTACAAAACTTTTCCTATATTTTGATCTGATTTTTTACTTTTAATAATAATTTATATCCTTAACAATACATTTTGTTTGATTTTTTTATTCGACTCAAGATGTAAATTGTAGTTTATAAAAATAAAATAAAATTCAGATCTAACCATAAGAGGGTTTTTGTAATTATTTCTATTAAAAAAATAAAAAAATATTTAATAAACTATTTCTGAACATTGATATTAAAAATCACATATGCTACGACATGAAAAAAAAAACTCTTTCAATCCCAAAGAGCATTCCTGAATTTACTGGATCTCCATACCAAATATGCCCTGCATCAGTAATTTACAAAAACCAGTCGTTAAAGGTATTTCAGTAAATAAGTGAGATGTATTTAATCCACAGTATACCGGGGCACCACTACCAAGTGACCTCGAGTATTGTAAATAGCAAGTACAGCATCGTCGTCCTTTGAAACACCAATTATGGATGGCGGACTTAAATTTATGTCCTGGGAAGCTTAAATCTTGTTTAGTCAAGAGACAGAGACATGTAATTGGCCAGTTGTGATTTGTTTCTCCATGGGAATCTGAAGCAGGCGGCTGCACCAGCGGGGATATTGAAGCCACGGAAACCGAGAACACTGATCCGGTTTAAACTCCCTGTATAAAAATGAAAAAAAAGGACAAAATCTACTCGATTGAAAGTCACAACGTGGTGAGATATTATAATTATAACGACTTAATATATCATAGGTATTTTAGAAAAAAAAAAGTAATACAATGAACCATTACTCGATTGAAAGCAACCATGTAGGGATCCAACTGTAATTTGCTTTGTAATAAAGATTAGGTTTTAAATTTAATAAAATACAAGGACGTAAAACTTTTAAACGAGGACCAATATATAAAGAAAAATAAATGCAAGGACTGAATAAACACATGGACGAATATTTTTAAGAGTTATAAGGACTAAAAAGAAATCCTGTTGATGCCGTCGTTACATTACTGAGATTTTTACGACCAAACAAATCAATAAAATGAATATTCCTATCACATTACGATATAAAAATCTGATTATATTATATTATACCAAACAATGTCGTTGGTGTATCCTTTTCTTATCTTTTAAATGGCCCTGTCAAACACGAAAATAAAACGATGCGTCATCCATGATTTATTATTTTATTTAAAGGGGCAATAGTTTAAAGTATCGAGTCCAGGTGGCTGAGCTAGTTGGATAGTGGGTGTCGTGTACAATGAAACTCCAACCATAAAGGTTTGACCTGGCCCATCAAATTCAAGGTCTGGTCTGTAAATCAAGCAAAACATGAAGGTCTCACGAGTAAACACCATTTCCCCCCGTCCTTGTTCTCTTACAAGCCGTGAAACGACAACACGATGCCCCTGACCATGTCATTTACGGCACGTGCGATCACGTGCAGATCTGTTTCTCCGTGCTAGTTGTTTTTTCTGGGACTGAAAACCATGTGTTTGGAAATATGACAAAGTTATTTTTTAAAAGTTATTTTTGATATTAATGTATTAAAATTATATAAAAAAAATTAAAAACAAATTTCATGAACATTCCAAACGGCGCTAAAAAGTAGAAAACACGTGGCTTGCTCTAAAGAAAACCGGTAATTCAGGCGCTGAGAGAGCACGTGAGTTATAAATAAGGTTGGCGTGGCGAATCTACCCATGGCATCTTCTAGAATCGTCGGCAACATCTGATTCTCTCTCCTTTTTCAGATTCGTCCTTGTAATTTCGCAACATGTTTTAGGCAAGTAAGTTTATAGAGAGACACAAGCACCTCTTCATTGTTGATTCATGCAAATTCCTAAATGTTTTAGGCTAATTTGATTGTCTCCATTGGAACTGGAAAATACTCCGGGACATCGACTGTGTTTGGTATACTACTGGTGTAATGAATTTTTTTTTAAAATATTATTTTTAATATTAGCACATTAAATAATTTAAAAAAATATATTAAAAAAACCGCCGGAGGAAGATTTGTGGAGAACCTATTATGGACAATTTGGTAACATGGGGTGGTGGGTCATCACATTGACGAACAATAATTTAGTTCTTACTGTAGAGAATTACAACGACGACACAAAAGGACAGCCATTAACTTTCACAGCCTTTGACAAATTCTTTGTTACTGTTTGGCACTTTGAAAAATTCTCTGTTTTTTTCGTGTGTTTTTGTTACGGAGATGAGAGGGGAGATGTGTGTGTATATATATACTGCTACGGTGTATGGGAAAAAGTTGTCCAACTATATTTTTTAAATTTTAAATTATTATTTTTTAATATTTTTATTTTATTTTGACGTGAAGATATTGATAAAATCAATAAGATATTTTTAATATTTTTATTTTATATTATTATTAATCAAGAAATCAATAAAATTCTTCAATTTTAATTGACATAATAGATAGTCACTCACGTCGAAACATGTCATGGAACGTATTAGATACATTAATTAGACTGGTTTGTTTGAGGTAATAGATTATTTAAATATAAAAAACATCTAATAATGGGCAGCTAATTGGAAGAATTTTTAACCATAAGCTTAACTGATTGTAAGCAAATTAAAGAACACCGGAGGCCCAAAGACTGAGATGAAAGTCCAGCTGAATTCAATTATCGGGCCTCAAATTGCTGGATGCCTCGCTCTAGGCGTTGCACACCAGTAAGATCGAATTTATGGGTATTTATGATTTGCATGAAATAAATAGAGAAACGTGAAAACGCGTAACAACTCATTTTTTTTAAAAATTTATTTATTTTTATTAAAAAATATTTTTTTATATATATTTTGAACTTAAAAATAATTATTAAAAAATAAAAAAACATCATTTTAATATATTTTAATATAAAATATATTTTAAAAAATAACTGTCCCTATATCTCATAAACTAGGTGAACTTTCTAGAAAGTTCAAGTTCCTGCCATGAAGTCATAAGCAGGAAAGAGGGAGGTCTTGAAATATGAAAAGCAGATTCCAAACAGCCAAGAAAAGCATCACTCACCCATTAAAAACTGGAAAGAAACAATGGTATTTAAATTTATAATTAAATATTATCCTCCCCAGTGAAACATGTAGTGGCTGTAGTTTAGTGGTAAGAATTCCACGTTGTGGCCGTGGAGACCTGGGCTCGAATCCCAGCAGCCACACAAAGCTTGTTTTTTTATCTTTTAAGAAAAAAAAAAAAAAACTACCGCAACGAACATAATCCTGACACGAGTAGCGCTCCTTAGCTCGAACATGGCCGCATGTTTTGGCCCATACCGAAGCCATCATTTTCATGCCTTCGCAGTGTTGCTTTCCTGAGCATCAACATGCGCAGCAGCGCTCCTTGTTATCCTTGTATTTTTTCTGCCAATCAATAGATGGGGGTACAATTTAAGGACCAATGAAGAAAATGACTCCACTTTTCTCTTCTGACCTCTGTGGGAAGAATGGCAGTCATCTGCAAGAAAGGAATACATTCATCTATGCACACAAATAACACATATATAAAATTTTGATAACACGAGAATGACTTTTCTGAAACGAAATATTCCTTTCCTCCCTCCATTTCTTTTCTTTCTCTTCGCATATTCTCCTTCTTTTTTTCTTTATAATGTACGTAGATGACGGGCAAGGTACGTAATGTGCCATGTCTCCAGCAAAAGGTATATTCCAATTTAAGCTTTCTGATGTTTTTCTAGATCTTCAGAAACATTATTAACCAGACCTGAATTAGAATTCATATATATAGAAAATTAATCTAAAAAAGAAACAAGAAATCTAATCAAATATGCAGTTAAACTGTTAGTAATGGTGTGATGGCTTTGCTGCCGAAAAACCAACAGCAAGCAACAAGATGAAAGCTTAGTTAGCAATTGCCAGGTCCACCATGTCCATCTGCCACTAGTCATTCATGGTAGTTAAATTCAGTGGGCCACCAAGCTTAGCCACACCACACCAGTACATGCCAGAGTTTGTTTTTTTGTCAACCAGAACAACAACTCTTGCACTATTATTGGCCGATGAATATTCATAGACCTATTTTAACTGGCCATGAGAAGCTTTCTTCTACCATTCTTGAGCCTTACCTCATTCCTTGCATCATTTTATCTAAAAGATTCAGTTGAAAAGCTACAAACCTTTTGGTTTATTCAAATACTTTTCAAGACTTGCCCATGTGTACCTCTTACCTGTTTCAGGCATTTGCCTGATAAAACCACACTCAAAGAGACGGAATAAATAAAAAAATCTTGGCGTTGAATGGTTATTATCCAACATGACACAATAGCAATAAAAAAGGAGACACTAAACAATAAATTGCAAGCTTGTATTCACACCATGCCTTACGCAGACAGCTAATCACAACCACTGGGAATATGAATTTAAGTGCCCACAATTCTTCATTATAAATGTCTCACATCTCTTCTTTTTAGGTCTCTCTTTGTATTGATTTCTTCTTGGTAAAAACTCAGATATTTTGGGATCTGGGTTTTATCTGTTTTGTGATTCTTGTTAAGTTCATTCTAAAAAACCCAGATACATTTTTTTTGATCCGTGTTACTGGATTTTGTTTTGTCTTTTGTTGACGGTGCAGTGATTCCGGATTTTTGTTACTTGGTTTTACTTGTGTTTGTGTTTGCTAATATTAATATCAAAAGACATGCTCTTTGTTGCGCTTGTGTCTGCTGTTTAGTCACTTTAAGTGGCTGTTTGTCCTTTTTTTTTTTTCTCGCGTTTGTTCATCGACTCTGTCTCTCTCTAGATCATGTCCCTGTAGCGCTGTCTAGATAATTTCATTGCAGAGTCGGAAACTTTTTGTGACTTCTGTTTCTGGGTTTTGCTTGATTTGTATCATTTCTTTAGTTCATTGATTAATGGATCATTCTTTACTCTCTGTTCTTTCCCTTCTAGTCTCTCTTTTTGTCTATTCTTGTATATGCTCTCCTCTAGAAGATCAACAAAGAGACAAAATCACATCTTTACCAGGGCAGCCAGTGAATGTAGAGTTCAATCAGTACTCAGGTTATGTGACTGTGAACCAACAAGCTGGCAGGGCATTGTTTTACTGGCTGGTTGAGGCACCAACGAGTCGTAGTCCTGAGTCCAGACCACTTGTTTTGTGGCTAAATGGAGGCCCTGGTTGCTCCTCTGTTGCTTATGGAGCAGCTGAGGAGATTGGACCTTTTCGCATCAGGCCTGATGGCAAAACTCTTTACTTTAACCCGTACGCTTGGAATAAGTGTATGTCTGATAGATAATTGATGGAATGCACTTCCTATTCTGTGCTACAACCTGTTCTCCTTGTAATTTACCTCATTTCTATTTTGTTGTTGTTGGTGGTGTTGGCAGTGGCAAATTTGCTGTTCCTTGAATCTCCAGCTGGTGTTGGTTTTTCATATTCAAATACATCATCGGATTTGTACACGGCTGGTGACCAGAGAACTGGTAATTTTTTTCATTTGTTCAATTTTTGAGTACTTTCAGTCGTCATTCGGCAAAGCCTTTATTATTGTACTACGTAAATGGTACCTGATTCAATGTGAATATATGTCCCTTTAGCTTAAAGTTAATTGATTTTGACTTCTTTAAATGCTTTTGGAAACTGTGCATCGTGCAATTGTAGCCGAAGATGCGTACACATTTCTAGTCAATTGGTTTGAAAGGTTTCCACAATACAAATATAGAGATTTCTACATTGCTGGAGAAAGCTATGCAGGTTTTAAATTGCACACCTTTTCTTTTATTTCGTTGAACTTTCTATCTTGTTCATCTTAAAGATTGCACTCTGATTTACTTGTTTGAAATTCGGTTTCAGGTCACTATGTACCTCAGTTGTCTCAAGTTGTTTATCAAAAGAACAAGGGAATTAAGAATCCTGTAATTAACTTCAAGGGATTTTTGGTGAGAACACAGAACTCATTATTCATAAAGATTTGGAAATTCTATCAACTTCCACTGCTTAATGGCAAGTGTATAATTGGCTCAATGTCCTTTTCTCTCTTGTAGGTGGGAAATGCAGTCACTGATGATTATCATGATTATGTTGGCACCTTTGAGTACTGGTGGACCCATGGTTTAATTTCTGATTCCACCTATCAAACTTTACGCGTCACCTGTGATTTTGAATCCTCTACGCACCCATCAGTAGAATGCATCAAGGCTCTCATGCTTGCAGAGTTGGAGCAAGGGAACATTGATCCATACAGCATTTTCACACAGCCTTGCAATAACACTGCAGCATTGAGGCACAATCTAAGGGGTCATTACGTAAGATTTTATCATATCTTTCTCTCTGTCAATATTATCAAGGAATTCCGCATAACTGTCAGCAGAAAGACACATGTAAGACAAGTCGGACCAGGAACCTAATGCATAGCTATCAAAAGTGGATTCTCTGCATCTAGCACAATATTTCTTACTTGAAAAAGGGCTATCATGGTTTCATTTACTAACAACAGTCTTTTTTGACATTCCAAGTGGTTTTTGGTACCAACCTCTAAGTCTTGGATTTGTATGGTAAAATATCCTGAACAAGTCTGGTCTTTTCTAATAATGTTTAAATTCTACCACCAATAGCTTGAATAGACATTGGAAGATAGCAACTTTTCTTAGACGGGAAGAGGTACATGCAAGTTTCCTGGATAATCTCGCAGTAACTACAAAAGTATTCGCATGCCAATTATCAAAATATTTGCATTTAAACAAAATTATCCACCTCGTTCCGATTTGCAAATATACTCTGTCTGTTGTTAAAAAACTTTCTTACAGTGATTTGGTTCCAAAATGGCTAATTAATTTGTGTGCTCATCGTGGTTACTGAAGGTAGCTGTTAAATGTTAACTTTAAGTTTCTGACGTACATCAAGTTTGTGGTTGTTGGACCATAAATTGTGGTTCTGGCATCATCCATTGCTGTTTCTGACCATGAATTCTTCCATCTTTGTGCCAAAATCTTCTTGTCTTTTCAAATCACAGTAATCTGGAGCTATTCCTTTTCTTTTGATCTTAGGTCCTAATCTGTAAGATTATGTTCTCTACAGTTTCTAAAAGATTCCACTACAGTGAGTGTCACATAAATGATGACATGTGTTTCTTACTTGCACGTCTGATTTTCCTTCAGATTTTTGTTTGTTTTCCATTCTTGAATTACCTACGATAAATGTTAGGTAAAAAGTCTTTCACCAAATAATTCCTGAATGTAAATACTGTTCATTGCCTGATGAGTTAACTAGAAATGCTTTACAGAAGTGCATTCACTGTTTCCATATCACGGGTATGGACCGGTCATTAATATTTACACCAAGCTCATTTCTATTACTTTGAAACTCAGCCATGGATGTCCAGAGCATATGATCCCTGCACAGAAAGGTACTCTAAAGTGTACTTCAATCACCCTGAAGTCCAGAAGGCACTCCATGCAAATGTAACTGGGATCCCATACCCATGGAAAACATGCAGGTAAGATTTTTGCTCTGCAGCTTTTGAGAATTCTGTTTCAAATCTTCCAATAACACTGTTAACTAAATCACTACTTTACAGTGATATTGTTGGAGACTACTGGGCAGATTCTCCACTTTCCATGCTTCCTATATATAAAGAACTCATTGCTGCAGGTCTAAGGATATGGGTCTACAGGTAAGTTCCCATCTTTTCCTCTATTCCCTCGTTCTGGATTAAATTAGGGAAATCTGTTTAGTTCTTTGAAGAACTCACGCGATGGTGGTTCTAGTAGGAATATTGGCAGAATTGATTATGCATGAACCTTTTTTCAATTCTTGTTCTCAGTGAGGAGGGGATCCGAGAAAGGTTTCACTGCGTTATAGCCCATTAATTAAGGAACAGTATGGAGTCATTTCTTGTAAAAGTCATGGTCAAAATGATCAGTTTTTACCATGACATGGTTTCACTTTGCCTAGAAATTTGCCACAGCAAATGCCTCAAAATGGGATTACGAAATAAAGCTGATTGACAGTACTCCTCATTGTCCTTGGTTTGAACATTTGTCGGTACTGCAAATATGGACTGTATGATCTTGGCTTAAAATCTTGTCCTTAAATTTGGTATATCAGAGGAGAGACTAGGTTGATGACCCATTTGGTGTTTGAAATTATTAAGAGGTTAAATCCTTGTCCTCTTCGTTTGGGGTGCAGGAAATATTTACGATTCCCAACATCCCATGTCTGCTTTAATTACTTTTCTCCTTTTTGTAATTTGCTGGCTTGTACATGTGGATCCTCCTTTTGATATGGAGTTGTTTCCGAACATCCCAAAGAACAGTAGCCATAGACAGTGGAACGAAGAAAAGGATTTGTTTAGCTGATCCCAACTAGCCTGTGTTGATCTATTTTAAATTTATTTGGATCTAGTGGTCTGTTTTTATGGAATACTGAGTTTAACCTTTGTTTGCAACTAAATATACATGGGCTAAGTTGGTTGGCGAAGAGACTAGAGGTTTTGTTGAATGATATTTTCATCTACATATGGTAGCTGGGAACTGGGAAGTTGGAACAAAACAATTTTCTATTGAACTGCTGATTTCTCGACCAACTAATCTCCATGCGTGGACAGGGAAGCTTGTCTGCAGTAGGTAGTTTTGACTGTTGATAACGATTGATGACTTCGGATTTGTTTACAGAAGGTGAGACACATCATGTGGCCTAGCAACAATGATTGCACTGGGCCAAGGTGCTTCTTATGTTAGGAGGAAGTGTATGAACCATGTACTAAGAAGAGACACCAAAGTCAACACGAACGTAGCATCTGAAAACTGAGCGTAAAAGGGATAGAAAAACAGCTGCTTAATGATGACAAAAAAACTATGGTTATATATAAATAACGGAATATATTTTCTTTTTGGTTTTTCAACTTGAAGAATTCACTGTGGTGATATAAAATATTCTCCGACTTTTTAGCAGTATGGCATGCATGCCTTGCAATGCCAAGATATGAAAAAAAGGTCAGACGTTATCGTTGTCAAGTAGGATTTGTCCGTTGTTTTTTTCTCTTTGGCACTGGTCAGCATTAAAACCTTTTGCTTTCAATTGTTTTTAAGTCTTGTCATGCATTGCATCTAATTCTGTTTGATCTCTTTGACCAGTGGAGATACTGATGCAGTGGTTCCTGTGACTGCAACTCGATACTCCATTGATGCCTTAAAGCTACCAACTATTATCAATTGGTATCCTTGGTATGACAACGGAAAGGTAAGCATCTTTACCGACAACAAAATGTTAGAGGCAACTTATTTTGGTGAAACCGTTGGACTGGATGGTTGGGGATCTGGGCCCAATGACTTGTTGACAGCAACGTTTTTATGGTTGGGATTTAGCATATTTTCTTGTAATGTTGCCATACTCTTCTGTTTATGGAAATGATGATAACCAGTACTGAAAAAAGGGTCGTATGATGATACTCTTGCTGAAGCCCATGGTTGGAACAAGGCCATGGTAATTTGCTCATCTCCCAGCTTTTCGTGTTTCTGTAATAGGTTGGCGGGTGGAGCCAAGTATACAAAGGGCTGTCTTTCGTAACGGTAACCGGAGCAGGACACGAGGTTCCACTCCATCGCCCTCGACAAGCATTTATTCTTTTCAGATCATTTTTGAAGAACAAATCCATGCCTGGCCAAAGCTTTTAGTCCTCCATTCATCAATCTCCGGTGAATAAACAAGTCAAAATAATAGAATTGTTCATATACAGGGACCGGCAAATGACAGAATAAGAGAAGCATTCCTCTCGAGTGCCCCTCCATTCTTCCTTCAAGTGCATCATTTCTATATTTGAAGTTGTAGCCTATTCATATGTAAGAAACTATTCTTTATAGTAACTCAATTATTTAAACTGTAAGTTTTGACCACAGCATTGTACTCATTTGCAAGAGATTTATAGGTAATGGAGTTAAAACGTTTGTGCCCTAAGTAGCGTTATTTTTTAAAACTTCACCTCCAAATCCAGTAAACAAATCTCAGAATTAACAGATTAACATCATGGGGGTGCAAAGGCTTCTTCAGTCTTCTCTCTGTTCCTCTTCAATGTACATTACCCTGCATTGAAGCCTGAACATCAAATATGCGCCAAGACAAACTCCGTGGACTGATATGGATAGAGTGAAGGAGCAGTAACTCGTACTTATATGCACGAATCACACAATTCAAAATTTCTTGCACGAAAGAATTTTCTTGCGAACACATCGTTTTGAATATCAACAGAAACATTAGAATCATAAAACATAGTAAAAAAGTCATCACTGTCAATTAGAAGGTATAATAATGGACTCGTGCCTCAAAAGCAACGAAATGCAGGGCGGATGTACTGCTAGTTTTGTGATCTATCAATCCAGGAAACAGTGTAACACCCAGAAGTCCAGAATTCCTGGAGGCAAAGAGGAACAGCGTGCTCTAGCAGGACCACATGCCCCATGTGGGTGTTGCTTATGGGAGAATGCACAGGCGCCATCAATGCCACCAACGCCATCGAAGGAAGTGGTCCATGGTCTAATACTTGGGCGGCAGATCTTTATCCAGCTCACTGCAATATTATAATTCTCATGCTTGGCACCCACATAGTAGCCAAAACATGGCTAAAACTGTGGAACAACACGTTCGTTTTGAATCCCCTCCCTCTTGTTGCATAAACTCTCCCTCTCAAGGCTCTATTACAAAGGCATCCTGAATCTCAGTCTCATAATATCTCCTGTCGAAATTTAAGATAGTTTACCTGTCTTTTATTTTTAGTACTCGAAAGGAACTCACTCTAAAAGAACATTCGTTCAATGAATTTTTAAGGTGAACAAAATTGCCAACGGTTTTGGATTGAAAAAAAATATAGAAAACTTTTGATGATGAAGGGGGTGTTTAAGATTGAGTTTTAACATGTTTTTCTCAAAATCTGATATTTTTTGGTTTCAAATTAATTGTTTTTAGTTGTGTTCATATTAAAAATAAAAAAAATATTTTAATAAATCTCCAAAAAAAAAAAGAAACTAGTAAACTACTACTATTTTTCTACCCACCCCAAAATCCTGAGGAGTACAAACTACCAATTACCGACACAAAGAAAAAAAATAAAAATATTGACCACCACGCCATTTGTGCATGCAATTCAACAAAAGGAAGTACAATATACAGTGCATGATGCATGGAAGAAGTCAAGAAATGATAACATATATAATAAACTGACTTGGCAGCCTATACAGTTTTTCAAAATAAATGCTTTGATTATACTCTTAGATAACCTAAAGCAGGGGCTGAAGTCAGAGGATCACAAACTAATAACAACTACATAAAACACTCTTTAAGGACTCCGAACCCACACATTCAAGACAAGCAAAGCCTGATTTTCCCTTGTCACAATGCGCATCAAGAGCTCCTCTTGCTTTCTCTTCTCTGTCTTGAATTTTGCTATTCTCTTGCTTTCTACTCCTGCAGTCACCACTCATGATCACCTTGAAGAGCAGAGGAGGGATAGGATTATGAAGCTACCAGGGCAACCACCAAATGTGAGCTTCTCTCAATTCTCCGGCTACATCACTGTAGACCCAGTGGAAGGTAGGGCCCTCTTTTATTGGTTGATTGAGGCCCCCAAGACTGTCAAGCCCAGATCTAAGCCACTAGTTTTATGGCTCAATGGCGGGCCAGGTTGCTCATCTGTGGCCTATGGAGCTTCAGAGGAGGTCGGCCCATTTAGGGTCCGACCCGATGGCGAGACCCTTCATTTGAATCCATATGCTTGGAATAAAGGTAAACATGATTAAGACAATCATCAAATAATCTCTATGGTTAGTGAATTGATGGGTGATATTAACAGTTTATTGTTTTTCATTACAACCAGTGATCAAGGCCACGTTTATATTTAGATGGGACCTGTAATAATGGTGGCGTCTGTATTAAATTGCATATAGTTTCATGTACATTGGGGCAAGTGCTGTGTCTGTGATATTTTGATCAGCATGATGTTGCTACCAAAAAAAACAAACAAATAGATAAAATTACAGAGTTTTGGCTGTCGCAGTGGCAAATTTGCTGTTTCTTGATTCACCTGCTGGAGTGGGATTTTCTTATTCAAATACTTCATCGGATATATACACGGTTGGTGACGAGAGGACAGGTATCTGTACAAGTATATATATAATTATGTTATAATTTGTCAAAAAGCTTGTTAGCCTATCCTAACTAGATTATTATTGCTGAATTATGAAAATGCAGCCGAAGATGCCTACACATTTCTGATTAACTGGCTTGAAAGGTTCCCTCGATACAAGCACAGGTCCTTTTACATTGCTGGAGAAAGCTATGCAGGTTAAATAATTAATTGCTCATTCACCACCTACTGTTTGACTAATTTGCTTGCATTAATTAATATTTTGTTAATCCACTTTCAGGCCATTACATTCCTGAGCTGTCACGGATTATAGCCCGGAGAAATAAGGGGGTCAAGAATCCTGTCATTAATTTTATAGGTTTCTTGGTATGTCAATCGGTGCCATTAACAGCATTAAAAAATTAGTCCAAGAATATCTTGACATGCAATCTTAATTTTTTATTTTGCAGTTAGGCAATCCGCTCTTGGATGATTATCATGATAACACTGGCACGCACGAGTTCTGGTGGAACCATGGATTGATATCCGATTCCACTTATGAAGATTTAAAGAAGTTCTGCCCAAATAATTCGTTCTTGTTCCCTCGGAATGAATGTTACGGTGCTTTAGAGAGGGCATATTCGGAGTTTGGAGATATCAATCCTTATAGCATTTACAGCCCTCCTTGCAATGTAATCAGTACTCTTAGACACAATCTAAAGCATTCACTGGTATATTCTTGGATCACTCAAAAAATCACTTTTCACATTTTCCAATTATTGGCGCAACGTGTGAATTTGTTTGTCTAATGAGTTGCTAGCTTTTGTTTGTTGGGATTTAGCCTTGGAAATTCAGAGGAAATGACGAGTGTGTGGTGATGTACACAAAAAGATACATGAACCGTCCAGAGGTGCAAAAGGCTCTTCACGCCAACATCACCAGGGTTCCTCATCCTTGGGTCACTTGCAGTTCTATTGTTAGGAGCAATTGGAGTGATTCTCCTAAATCCATGTTGCCAATCTTCAAAGAACTCATAGCAGCTGGTATTAGAATATGGGTTTTCAGGTAAGATCATGTTCAAAAAAGAAAATCACAAGTCGTTCATTTTGAAAATTTGCATCCAGGCTTGTCATAATTAGTAAAAAAAAAGAGAGCCCATATTTCTCAAATTGATATTTGTTCCACCGACAGTGGTGATGCAGATGCAATTTTGCCACTTACTGCGACCAGATACTCCATTAATGCTCTACAGCTTGAGACCAACACAAGCTGGTATGCTTGGTATGATGACCATCAACAGGTTAGCCAATGCTATATAAAGTCATGGTTTTTGTACGTATAATTTTCATATATTCTATAAGCACTAAGAGTTTTCTGGTGGTATCTATGGTTCTTTTTCATGGATTGTTTGTTTAGGTTGGTGGCTGGAGCCAAGTTTACAAGGGCTTGACCTATGTGACAGTAAGGGGAGCAGGGCATGAAGTGCCTTTGACTCAGCCTCGACTTGCTTTATTGCTATTTAGGCAATTTCTGAAAAATGAACCCATGCCAGCACTTTAGTCTTCGAGGACTTTCCTCGACTCAGCCTCGACTCTAGGTTACTAGCAAATTATAGAGTGTTCTTATTCTTTCTGTCCAAATCATCATTTGTATTTCTATTGCAATAAGGTCAAATTGCCCTCTGCATATGCATCATCAGTACACGTTTGTGCTGTGTATGACAATTCTAAAGGTGCAGTGCGGCAATTTGATTAAACAAACTAAAAGGAGAATTGACAGAGTAGCCTCATTTATCTTTCCACTGCTTTCTTTCAATGCAGCTAAGAATAAAATATGAACACTAAAAGTTTTCAGGTCTTTTGATGCAACCATTTCCTAGTTATTTTTTGTCACTGCTGAGCAATGGATAAGAAACATGGTGGAAATTCTTTGCCATTAAGAAATGAGATTGTCTAGTGGAGCCGTAAACAGAATCAAACAAGGCACTAAAACAAAAGATTTGTGGAGATAAGGAAGCAGCTTCAATATATTCTATCATCCACCACCCGTAGATAATTCTGGTTCTGATCATGACTTCAAAAGAAAGCTAAAGAAGGGCTCCATGCCCTAAAAGCAACTCACTGTACTACAAGCTTGTAATTACCTAAATACCTTCTATTCTTTGCTTGCCTTGGTCAATTACGTTATGGATTGATGCCATTACCATATTTTCAGAGAATATTTGGTAACATAAAAGAGATCACTCGAGTCATTTCTTACCGTGAACAAACTTCCCATCTCATTGGTACATGTAAAAGTAAAGGAGAGCAACCATGCATTTTTATCAAGAAAAAAAAAGAGGGATGTTTTTCATTATTTGAAAGATAATTTGATATGTTTTGAAAATTACTGTTTAATTTTGATAGTTTTTAGAAATGTAATAGCGATTGCGCGCGATTGCGCTTTTTAAAGTGTT
>Ga0307511_10004160_pt1 | contig 14774 bp, 13 predicted proteins | sample 13_EM_MG_FD_200266 | JGI IMG/M metagenome (GOLD analysis project Ga0307511, IMG submission 200266) | Populus trichocarpa ectomycorrhiza microbial communities from riparian zone in the Pacific Northwest, United States - 13_EM | ecosystem: Host-associated > Plants > Roots > Unclassified | place... | reverse complement strand
CCATGGTAGCCTTCACCTTCGAAGGAGCATGGGCAAAATCCCGGTATACATTGACCTGATCATTCCCCGCTAACAGCTCAAGCCGCTTAGCCGCTCCGCTAAAGGACGCAATGCCTTCCATAAAAGCAGCCACGCCAATACCCAGCTCTTTACAGGCCAGCCAGGCTGCCTGCAGATTTAGCAGATTATGTTCCCCGAACACCTTCAATGCACCGGTCTGCCCTTCCAGTGTTACAACAGTTATGCCGTTTTTGATCTGATGAACAGGGATGCTATAAGGTATCCGGCGGACGGGAGCAGGATGTTCCTCCACCAGTTTTTTAAGGACGGGATCGGTCATATTATAAATCAGCGCTCCACCGGGCTCGATCTTATCTATAAAGATGCGGAACTGTTCCAGGTAGATCTCGAAAGTGGGGAATACGTTGATATGGTCCCAGGCTATACCGGTAAGAATAGCAATATGCGGGAAAAGGAAATGGAACTTGGGCCTTTTTTCCAGGGCGCTGGCAGGGTATTCATCCCCCTCACAGACAATAACAGGCGCATCCGTAATATTCACCGACTGGGGGAAGCCCTCCAGCCTGGCCCCCACCAGGTAGTCAAAATCCTTTCCGGCGGACCTCAATACATTCATAATCATGGAAGTGGTGGTCGTTTTACCATGGCTGCCGCCAACCACGACCCGGGTCTTTTCCCGGCTCTCCTGGTAAATGTATTCGGGAAAGGAATAAATGGTCACTCCCAGCTCCTCCGCTCTTTGTAATTCGGGGTTATCTCCCTTGGCATGCATACCTAAAATGATGGCATCCAATCCCTTATGAATTTTGTCAGGATACCAGCCCATTGCGGAAGGAAGCAACCCCTCCTGCTCCAGGTTGGACCGGGCAGGCTCGAATATTTCATCATCGCTGCCTGTCACCAGGTATCCTTTCCTTTTAAGCGCAATGGCCAATTGATGCATTACGCTGCCGCCAATAGCTATAAAATGTACATTCACAGAGATAGTCTTTAGTATTTAAATGTATTCAAGATCAGTTTATTAGCAAAAAGTTTCTCTTCGGATACCTCCCGCACTTGCAGAATTCGTTTTTTTGTATTTACTTTGTCTCAGCAAATCAGCTACCCTTTCTTCTCTATCCTCCGAAACAGCCCTCATCTCTATCCTTCGAAAAGTTTCTCATTTATTCCGCATCCCTTCCTTTGAATTACCTGGTCCCATTTCCTCTTTTTCAACCAGGCAATTATCGTTTAATTTTATAAATACCACAAAAAATGAAAAGGACAATTTTAATCTTCGTACTGGCTATGGCCGTTGCTTCTGTTGTATTCACTTCCTGCGCTTCTTCCAGAGGCGGTTGCAAAATGAGCCAGGGATATGTAGGATACGGCGGTGGACGTTAATACCCCCCACTCTCTTCCCTAAGGAGATCCCTAAACAAAAAATATTTACTACAGGTTATCGTTCAGATAACCTTTTTTTATTGGTAACTGTTATATGTTATAATTTCGCCGCCGTAGCCGGGGCATTGGGAATGTCCGGTAACAAGGGACCATTATAATATTAACAACGTCACATGAGTTGGATAACCTTAGAAACAGAAACGCAATTAAACGAGATCCGGGAAAGATCAACTGCCCGCCCCCAGGTAATCTTCAAACACAGCACCCGTTGTTCCACCAGCCACCTGGTGAAGAGCAGGCTGGAAAGATCAAAACTGCCGGAGGCCATTGACTTTTATTACCTGGACCTGATCCGTTATCGCCCCGTCTCCAATAAAATAGCCGAAACCTTCCAGGTAGACCACGAATCTCCCCAGGTATTGGTGATCCGCAACGGAGAATGCATTTACGACGAAAGCCACATGGGCATCACCATGGATGATATCCTGGAGCAGACTGGGCAGCGTATGAACTAATAAGGCTTCTCCCCCACCACGTTACCCGGCGCCGAATACCGGCAGACCAGGTAATCCATTTTCCCATTGCTGACCAGCGCACATCCTACCGAAGTGGTGTTCTTCCAGATTATCTGGGTATAATGTCCCACGACGGCAGCGCTGCTGGCCTTACAATCCGGGAATATGCCATAGACGAACCCTTCCTTTTCGTTTCCCCAAAAATTCACCATGTCTCCGGAGGAATAAGCTCCCGCCGTACCCCACCAGATATTCTCTCCCTCTTTACCTCTTATACCGGAATCATGCTGCCCCTTATCGATCCTGGCCAGTTTTTTTGCCCAGGTCAGGGCATCTGATGCCAACGCCTCCGACCAGACGAGCCCAGGTAAATGAAGGGCTGACCGGTAGGCATTGTGGTGTTGCAATACCGTGTCAATAAAAGCTGGATCCTTATAAAGAGGCTGACCGGTCTGAGAATACGCATTACGTACTACCAGAAAGAGGAACACAACTACAATAAAATGTTTACTCCGCATACGTTGTCTTTTATGTGTTACCATTACGAAAAACAGGTATACCCCTAACGGTATCTGCTGATAAAAATTACAATTAATATTATAAAAAATAAGGGGTTCCTAAGGTAAAGGGAGAGAAACGGTTAAGTGTTATCCCGTATGGAAAAATAAATTTAAGGCTGATCTTTGCGGAATTGTGATTTTTCCCGATATTTAAATCAGAATCGTAAATAACCCTGAACCTTCTCCTCTTTTTATCCCCGTCCTTTCCCGAATACCACCTTGCCTATAAAATTTTAATAAAACATTGTTGATCTACCAGGCCCTCGCTGGTGAACCCCTTTATTGTTGTATGACCAAAAGACAGGTATTACTAGAGACTATCTCAGCCTTGCTGATAATGCTTTTCCTTTACGCCAGCATAAGTAAATTCCTAAGTTTTCGGGTTTTTATCCTTGAAATGAACAACCAGCCGATGCCCAATTCGCTGACCCCCTTCCTGGTTTGGACCATCCCTTCTCTTGAAATAGCCATCGCAACAGCATTGATCTTTGAACGCACCCGCCAGGCGGGCTTTTATGCATCGTTCGCATTAATGACTTTATTTACCATTTATACAGTTGTCATTCTCCTTCATTTTTTCCGTTACATCCCCTGCTCCTGCGGGGGAGTGATCAGGAAACTGACCTGGAGACAACATCTGGTATTCAACCTGTTCTTTGTAACAATTTCGGTCCTAGGCATTCTTCTTAAACGCGGCAATTTTTTAAACACTATAACCTCCACTAAAAACAAAAACAGTTTCGTATGAAAAAGATGAAAGTAACCATTATGGCCCTGGCTATTTTATTAAGCATCGGCGGCGCTTTTGCAACAAAACTCCGCAGTGACGATGCCTGCCTGACTGCCACACAGTATCATAAAGTCGGTACCGCCTACGTACCGTGCGGGCTATATGGCACAAATTTCGACTGCTCGGTATCCAGCAACACTTGCACGTATTGGATGAACCCAGCTACGAATCAATATGAGCAATGCCATATAGGAACATGGGCATTTCTTCAGTAACAAATAAAAAGAAATAGTTTTATTACCCATTCCTCCCCTTATTGTTGCGGCCTGGGATTCTGCGGCATCCCGCTGAACGCAATCACATCGGGAGGAATGGGTAATACATATAGTGGGCTATTGGGAGCCAGATGATAGAGCTGCCCGTTCAGGTTGCGCGTAAGCGTTATATTCTGCCCCTCTTTATTCAATCTTCGAAGATCCGTCCATCGCAGTCCCCGGAAGGCTAGTTCCTTTCTTCTTTCCAGCAGGATCGTGTCCCGGGCTTCCTCAGGAGTAGCCGCTGTAAAAGAAGTAAAATTGCCAGTCACCCACCGGGTTTTCAGCAGGGTGTTCAGGTCAGCCAGCGCACCCTCCTTATCACCTGCCCGTGCCCGGCATTCCGCCCGTGTCAGGTAGACCTCATCGGTAGCCAGCCCGCTAAATGGATAGATGCTGTTGTTATAGCTGCCAATAGTGTTAGGATAGCCGTCGACGTTCAGCCGATAAAAGATCTGTTTACGCAAGTCTTCCGAAGCATAAGATCCATAAAGTACCGAATCCACCACGCAATTGGGAACAACTACCCCCTTTAACACCAGGTTAGTAGCCGTAATAAAGCTGCTTTGATAGAGCGTCTCGTCATTCAGGCGTGTAAAAGGAAGAATGGTCGTGGTGCTGAGCGAATTATAATCGATCAGCCTGGAGTAGATTTGCAGGCAGCTATCGGCACACTTCCCCGCCTGTTCATAAGCCCGCATGCTCAGGTACATCCTGGCCAGCATAGCGAGAGCGGCAGGCTTGGATGGTCGGTTGCGGTTCGTTGAAGGAACATCTGCAGGCAGCAGGCTCTCCGCTCCCTGAAGATCCTTTTCTATCTGCCCATAGGTATCCTTTAGTGTAGCCCGGAAAGAAACGGCGTTGATATCCGTGCTGAGTCTCAGGGGAATTCCCAGGTCGGTAGCTGCGCTTGCAGGATCGTACACCGGGGCAAAGACCTGGGCCACGTTATAAAAAGCATAGGCCCGTATAAATAGAGCCGCTCCCTTCAGGGCATTCCAATCCTGTCGATTGCTGCTGTCCACCGACACCTTGGGCAAGCCTTCCAGCACCACATTGGCATAGAATACCTGTTGATAGGGCAGGTCCCAATCATCCACCTTCCCCTGGCCATTATAAATATCCGGGGCCCAGGTATAGGCGTTATGCTGCTTGGCATCCAGGGTCTGCCAGAAGCCATAGTCCAGGTAATAATTATCGGCGGATAGCTCTCCCAATGCCGGCGTTACCCCCATCAAGATGCTATTATCCAATAGGGCCTGGAAGTCGGACAAGGTGGTGGGAATGATTAGATCGCTATTCGTCTTTTTATCTAAAAAACTACTCTTCCCACAGGAGAACAGCATGCCCATGCCCGACAGTAGCATAAGGATGGTGCATCGTGAAAAGGATCGGTTGGGTGTCATAGTTAATCCATTTAAAGATCCAGTTTGATTCCCATTGCCAGGGTCCGGGGATTGGGAATGTCTGAAATATTGTCCGGGTCGATTCCCTGGTGATTTGCCTTCCAGAGGATCCCGATATTATTCGCATAGAGATAGAGCCGGACCGATTGCACCGGCAGGCGAGGGAAAGATTTCTTTTGCAGGTCATAGCTCAATTGGATATCCTGCAGGCGGACATGATCCCCCTTCTCGATCAATGGCTCGGAATTGCTATAGAAATTATCCCGGGTTGGGTTCTTCGGATACACCATGGAAGGCACATAAGTATACTGCTCATCTCCGGGGTGTTGCCAACGCCGCTCATAATCCCGATGCCCCGGGGACACCTCACCGAACAGATCACTATAGTCGATAGAGCTCCTTCGAAAATAATACCCGAATTTATAAACGATATTAAAAGACAGGCCCCATTGTTTCCGGTAGAATTCATTGCGCAGACTACCAAACATGGGCGGGTTGGCCGGCCCCTTGTATAATAAGTTAGAGAAATCGGAAGAAGTGTAAATAGAACTGTAATCCTTAGAGACATGTCCGTTCAGCAGGCCCTGCGGATTGCCCTGAGTGTCCAGTCCCATCCATTTGAGCGCGTACACCGAATAGAGGGGCCTCCCGGCTAAAGGGTTGATAGCGCCTGTATTCAAATAATTATAAACAGATCCCGCTTTTTGTCCATAGCTGGTCACCTTGTCCCGGACAAAACTGAATAAAAAAAACGTATTCCACTGAAAAAGGCCCTTGATATTCTTTGTACGCAGGTTAATATCTGCCCCATTGGCCCGCATATTGGCCGTATTTCCGGTGAATACAGGACTACCGGTGGTCGGGTCCAGGGGACTTTGCCCGATCAGGTCCTTCCCCGTCTTGATATAATACTCCAGGCTGCCTTCCACCCGGTGCTCCCTGCCGGCAAAATCCACCCCCACATTGAAGATATTGATCCGCTCCCATCGCAGGGAGGGATTGGGAGGATTATTGATACTGGCCGCGATAGCGCCATAGGGATTACTGCCAAAGAACGATGCCGTGGTATAGGCCGAGACGGATCTGTCCACATTCCCGTTATAGCCATCCGTTACCCGAAATTTCAGGAAGGGCAGCCAGCCCAGCCCGTAAAAATTCTCTTTGGAAATTTCCCAGGCGGCTCCCGCCGACCAGAGGGGCACTCCTCTTTGATTGGCATTCACCCCGAACAGGTTCGACTCATCCCTCCTGGCGCTGGCCGATACGGTATACCGTTGCAGGTAACTGTAGGAAGCATTGAAATAATAGGAAAGGTAACGATCCGAAGTAACCAAATTATGGTTCCAGTCCGTATAATCAATCTTTGCTGACACACCCGGTGAGGAATACTGTGGATAAGAAATAGTGTAGTCCACCGGCAGACCATTTTGCCGGTTTTGATCATACCCATACAGACGGCTCGTGACCACCTGCTGTTCCACATCCCGTAGCTCCGCCCCGGCGATAGCGTTCAGGGAATGACTACTGTCCCGCCCCAGCAAACGAGTATAATTAAGCTGCAGCCGGACATTGTTGGCGTCATAGCTGGTGCCCCTTTTATCCAGGATCCCGCCCATCGGCACCGGATAGCTGAGCTTGCCCGTCGAATCCACCTGAGTATATTCATTGATCTGATCGCGGGTGTACCAGGTTTTCTGGCTTTGAAAATTCTGAAGATTAGAGAAGCCATGGCCATATTGATAATACGCATTCGCTTCCAGCCCTTTCCAGATGGCATACCGGATCCCGATATTGATCCGGTAATCGGTGAGTGTGGTCTTATTGTCCGCATTCCTCAGTTCATCCAGTGGCCGGTAATTCCAATCCAGCAACTGCCTGCCCCCCACCGTATCCACATAAGACTGCCGTAACTGATAGGGAACGGATAAGGCATTGCCCTGCGCATCAGCCAGCTTCAGATAGGGATAAACGGCATTGATGCTGCCGCTATTATTATTTTGAGTGGTGCTGGCGGTGAAAAAGAGGCCGGTGCTCAGCTCCAGCTTTTGAGGCACCAGGCTATACGTATTGTTCCCGTTGAGGGTCACCCGGCTATAACCATCGCGTACCAGGTTCGCCAGATTTTTGTCATACCCCGCGGAAAAATAATATTTATTCTTAGCGCTGCCCCCGCTGAGATTGAGCGCATATTGCTGATTGGCACTGGAGCGGTAGAAATAGCGGGCAAGGTCCTGCCGCGTATCCTGCGTCCGGAAGACATTGATCCGGGCCTGAGCTTCCCCGGCAGAGAGCAGCCCCTCCTTTTGTGCCATCAGGGTCTCGATCACCGGCGACCAGACGGTGGAAGGAGAAGCGAACTGCGGGTTACCGTAAAAGCCCCATTTGAATAAAGAATCTTCCACATCGATATAATCGCCGGAAGAAAGGATAGGCTGATAATAGAGGTCCGGCTTGCGGCCCAGGGTCAGACTGGTAGTGAAGCTGACTTTCGGGGCCTGGTTGTATTTTCCCTTTTTTGTCGTGATCACAATGACCCCATTCCCCGAAAAAGCGCCCCAGATAGAGGCGGCGGCGGCATCTTTCAGGACAGTGATGCTCTCCACATCATTCGGGTTGATATTATTGATATCGCCATTATAGGGGAAATTATCTACGACGACCAATGGATCGGGATTGCCGGCGATCGTACTGCGGCCCCGGATGGTGATGGCAGATTGATTGGTGCCTGATACGATATTCTTATTGAATATCAGGCTGCTGGTCACCCCGTCCAGCCGGTCCAGTATATTCGTAGACACGCGACGGTTGATCAGGGCATTGCTCACCTGGACAAAGGAACCGGTGGCCCGGTCTTTCGGTATCTCCTGGTAACCGTTATTAGCGACAACGGATACATCGACCAGTTCGCTGATCTTTTCCTTTAATTGGATGACAGTATCTTTTGGCCCGCTAAGGGGTAGTTCCATATCCACATAATTGACACTGGTAATCACCAGATCGACGTCCGGGTGGGTGATCCGGAAACTGAACTCCCCGTTGTCGTTACTGATCGCAGAGGAGGACCCGCTGCCCTTGATACTGATCGACACGCCGGCTACAGGTTCTCTCTTTTCATTGATCAACCTTCCCCGGACAAAAGGAGGTGTCTGTCCTATCGACAGGATAGTAATCCGATTGTCCTTCAATTTATACAACAGGGGCTGGTCTTTAAAGCAGATATCCAATACTTCCCGGATATTGGCGTTCTTCACATAGATCGTTACATTCTTAGCCACCTGGGTCCAGGAAGCGTCTCCAACAAAGGTGTAACCATACTGATCTCGTAGGACGATAAGGATCTTTTCGAGGGGAGTATCTCTTTCTGAGAGGGTAATAGAAGGAGTGGACTGGCAATAGACAGACATGCTTTGTTGAAAGCAGGCAAGCAGCAGCAAGTATACAGCCAATCTTTTCGAGCCCATTAGGCAGTGGTTTGAATACAATAAAGTTACAGCCTGCAAATCATGAGTAAGTATAAATTAAATACTTACTTACCCATGATAGCGGCTGTAACTGCGGACTCGGTTCAATGGTTATGGAAATAATATGATCACGACGTTACTGTGATTGTTTTTCCGGCGATGCTAAAACTTATATGCTGTAAATCTTTTAATTGTTGCAAAATTTCGTGGAAATCGGCCTTACGGGAGAAATTACCTGTAAAATGCATCTCCCGTATCTTCCCTTCATACTTCACCTCAAGATCATAACATCTGGCTATCTCCCGCATAACAGTATGTAAATCATCGTTTTTAAAATCCAGATACCCGCTCTTCCAGCTAAGTACCGATCCCTGATTTACATCCCGGATGAGCTTTATCGGGGTAATAGCTCCCGACAAAGGATAAGCTATTTCTGCCTGCTCCCCCGGCTGAAGCGAAAGCTGTTCAGCCCCCCGGACAACCTTTATAGCGCCTTCCACCAAAGTGGTTTTGCTAACAGGCTCATCCTCATAAGCCATCACATTAATCTGCGTTCCCAGTACTTCTATTTTCGCATCCCTGATCTTTATATGAAAAGGCTTGTCTGCATTTTTCGCCACCTCAAAGTAGGCCTCCCCCGATAACTCCACATTCCGCTCTTTACCGCTGAAAGAGGCAGGATATTTCAACGTGGAAGCGGCATTCAACCATACTTTGCTTCCATCAGCCAATTCAAACCGTTGCTGATCGCCCCCCTTAGGAGTCGAAAATGACTTTGAAAGAACTTCGACCGGCTTATTGGAAGCTTCCTGCCCCAATCCGGTCACCGCCTGACGGGAAGAATACCATAGGTAACCGCCACCGGCCAGAAAAGTAAGCATAGAAGCCGCCGCGATCCACCTGAACCCGCGTCGGGCATTGATCCTCTTGATAATAGCCTGCCCTTTTTTCGCGTCCGCCCTATCCAGCTTCTGTTCCAATTGTTCTATCCATTCAGAAGAAGGACCTGCGGTAGATAATGCCCAGCGTTCCTGTAAAGCCTCATGCTCATCCGCAACAACACCCAGATCTTCACTGGATGCATTCTCCAACCATTGTAAGAAGGCCGCATATTCCTCCGGAGTATGATCTCCGGTAACGAAACGAGCAACAAATAACTTGGCCTCTCTTAAATTCATAAATAAGGTGATTATATATAAAGACACTTCACGTAAGGCAGGGGATACCTCGGCTGCAAAATTTATTTTTTTTATCCCTCACCAACAGCCACCACCCCCTTGCCCGACTCCGCCAAACATGGATAACACATTAATAATCAGCAATTTTCGAAAAGGGAAATAAAAACGAATAAAAGAAGGGATAACTCTCCATGTTCCTGCAGATACTGTCTTACAAAAGCCGTAGCCGCATAAAGCTGCTTTTTTACCCCCGAACGGGAAATATTCAGCGCCGCAGCGATCTCATCCAGGGTAAGCGCCTGGTCCACGCTCATTTTTAATATTTTCCGCCGCCCCTCGGGCAATTTTTCGATAGCTTCCAACGCTATATTATAATATTGCTTGAACAGCATTTCATTTTCCAGATTGCTTTCCGATGAGGCATCCGCAGAATCCTCCAGGTCATTCAATCTCTTCCGCACTTTTAACGCACGTATGTAATTGTATACCACATTACGGGACACAAAGAACAAATAACCTTTAAAAGACTCCACCCCGGTCAGCTTGTCCCGCTTTTCCCAGATCCTGACAAATACATCCTGCATCAACTCCTCCTGATTTCTCTTCGAAGATTCAAAAAGACTCACGTAACGCTCTACTAATGGAAAATATCTACTATATAACTCTCTGAAAGCATCCCTGTCCCCACCGGCTATTTGTGACAGTAATTCTTTTTCATTATATATAGCTTCAATTGGCACAGGCTATTAGAGTCTATTTAGGGATAAATGTAAGGAAAACGTCCCTATAGCACAACTATCGGGCCACATCATTGGAAGGAATGTGTTGATGGAAAGAGGCTGCTTTGATAACATATTATAAGGCCGATCGGGGTTTCTTATCCTGAAAATGGAGTTCTTATCCTTAAAATTAATAAGATATTCCCTTCCATTGCTGATTTCCCTCCCTTTTCATAAGATTATTTTTTTTCATACCATATACTGATCATTTAGGACCCCCACCCCCCATAAAAAACCCCGCCCTTTCCAGGACGGGGTCTCCCCTTTTGCTGAGGAAATAAAATTCTTTAAGACGGCAAAGGAGTTGCATCCAGTATAACTACTTTTATCAGGAAAGAACCACTGGGAGGCTGTATCACATCCGTATGGTTCGGCGCCGTAACATCGACCGACACGGAGCCAGACTGGTGATAGGTGCCATAAGCGATATTCTCGAAGAATTCCGGTAGCGCCTCATAGGAAACGCCATTGTCTAAAGACAAGTACACCATCACTCCTCCGCTTGCAACGATCTGATCATCTACTTCCGGGACACTCAGGTTGAGCGTATAGGTTACCCCCCCATCAGAAGTTTTAAAATCCGAGCCACTTACCGTATAAACAGCGGAAAAACCCTGGTCCACCACCTGGGTCACCTCTTTCTTACAGGCCCCCGTAGTCAAAATCAATAAGAACAAAGCGAAGAAAGTTGTGGTCTTTGTCAATGCTGCATGTTTACGCACATTCATGTTTGTGTTTTTTTAGGTGTTCATAGATAGATCTCCAATTCATAAGCGTCTCTCGCAAAATTAGACGACTGAGTCATCCTGGGAACATAGACTTTTGGTTTTAATCAAGGTTTAACCACGTTACCTGAAAAAAATGCTCCGGATATTTCCATTACCGCAAATTGCATGCCCTTATAACCAGACCCAACGATCATTCCTTACATTTGCCCCTTCATCAACAGCAATATCATGACCATTCAGCATGCCCATACGGATAAAGGCGGCAGCTTCTATATCGGAGATTCCTCCTCCCCTACCGCTCAATTAGTATATCATATGGAAGGAGAACATAAAATGATCATCGATCATACAGAGGTAACTGAAATACATAAAGGCGAAGGCATCGGAAGACAGTTGGTGAACGAAGCTGCCAATTATGCCAGACAGCACCAGATAAAAATCCTCCCGCTCTGTTCCTTTGCCAGGTCGGTTATGAAACATTCCAAAGAATATGAGGACGTATTAGCAGCCTCAAGCCAATAGCCACAAGCTTCAAGTCAGAAACTTCTAAACTCTTATTACTTATAGATAGCAGCTTGTAGCTTGCAGCTCGAAGCTTGAAGCTACTTCCACACCAGCACCAGCATGCCCCCGAAGATCAGGGCAGCCGCAATCACCACCCGCAGCGTCAGCGGCTCCCGGAGAAAAAGAACGGATAAAAGAATCGTGAATACTATGCTCCCCTTATCGATGACGCTCACCTCAGATACTTTTCCCAATTGCAGCGCCCGGTAGTAAAACAACCAGGACAACCCCGTAGCAATAGCAGACAGGATCAGGAACAGCCAGTTATTCCGGGAAAGCCCCGGCAGCCCCTTCGCATTCCCCCGGAAAATTACAATGCCCCAGGTAATCAACAGGATCACCACCGTACGAATAGCCGTAGCTAAATCCGAATTGACATTCTTCAATCCGGCCTTTGCAAAAATAGCCGTCAACGCCGCGAAGAAAGCCGACAATAACGCATATATCAGCCAGGTTGGAAAATAAGACATACCAAAAGTTTTAGCCCTAGCTTCAAGCTGATAGCCACAAGCCGCAAATAGCTGCAAGCTACAAGCTGATAGCCACAAGCCAGATTTATTAAACGCTTATTACTTATCACCAGCTGCCCGAAGCTTGTAGCTCGAAGCTAATGGCTTGCAGCTTTCCCCGCCCATTGCGAAAACTCTCCCCCCGGATCGAACATATCCACCTTACCCTGCTCCCAGCGCCGGAGGTCCCTTCGGAGGAACGCCTTATTTCTTTCCGTCAGTTCCGACGGATCCAGCGCCGACAGATCAGGCTTCCCGGCATTCACCCAGGCCGTATACCAGAAAGCCGCCGTCTCAGCGATAGCGCCACGCAGTTGTTGTTCGATCATACCCTGCAACCGCTCATGATACGTTGCAGCATATTCCCGCGTATGCACCAGGTCCCCGAATTTGTTTTTAAGAATATTCCCGCCGGAATCCAGCATATAGATCTTTTCTTTAGGCAGCGAACCAGCCAGCTCACGGTCCACAGCCAATACCCGCTCCGCCAGGCGATGCGTGGAGTCCACCATCTGCCAGGTCTCACGGACGATATTGTCAACATATTTTGCCGGTCCCGTATAAAGGTTATACCCGCTCCCGAACAACTCCGGCAGTTCCCCTTCCCAAAGAGCATGAATGCCCTTTTGTCCCGTTAATTGCCCGTTATGATTCACCGATGTATGCAAAGGCATATGCGCATCCCCGATATAATGCCCCAGGTCGGCCGCCAGGAAAAGGATCTCGGTCTTTCTTCCCCCCTTCATCGCCTGGGTAAGCTTCTCCATCACCTCCGGAATATACCAGGGAAGCATCCCATCCTTATTGAGGACAGAATCCGGATAGCGGACCCTGGCCTCCTTCATCGTAACAGGCAGGTTCCCCACATTGCCTTCAGCATCGTATTGCTCCAGGTCGATATAATGACGGGGAAATTCCGCTTTGTCATTGATCGTATACTTTCTCAGGTCGGGCACAACAGCTTCCTCGGTAATAAAATCAATATGATTGTAAAAGAAGGAGCGGATCTCCGGAGGCAGGGCGAAGACAGCAGCCCTGTTAATATGCTGATGCCCCCAGACACCCCAGGCAAATGCCAGGGAGACGCCGGCTCCCATAAGAGCAGCGAGTAAAACGATTTTCTTCATCCCCTAAAGATAATTGAAAACTCATTTCCCCCGATCAGACTTTATCCCAACGGATCGGGCTTCGAATAGCAACCCTACTTCCCCTTATTCTTCAGCACGATAAAAGGCGGCCCCTTTTTAAAATCAACACCCGCCGCCGTCACAGGAGTAAAAAAGGATAAATTACCTAATACAATATCCGTCTTCCCATCTCCATCCAGGTCCGCCACATCCATCGTAAGCCATTTGCCCAATTGCGCTTCCGGCAGACTGTACGGCTGAAAATCAAATCCACCCAGATTCTCCAGGTAAACGAACCCCTCCTCAGGCTGATGCTTCAAGTCGGGAAAAAAGGAGATCGCAGCGATATCCAGGTCCCCATCTCCATCAAAATCTCTCGCCACCGCTTTATAGCAACCATTGATAGGAAAGAAATATTGCCGGGAAAAATGATCGTGACCGTCATTCATAAATATATACACCCCATGATAAGGTTTGAGAACAGGTGAAAAATCAGCGTTATCGCCACAGGTATACAGGATATCCGGATGGCCATCCTTATTAAAATCCGCCAGCTCAAAATAAGACGACCCATACATAGGAGGAAAACGCAGTAGCTCCTGCTCACTGAACCGCCCCTTCCCTTCATTCGTAAAACGAAATATGCCTTCTTCCCCCTGCGCAAACAACACCCAGCAATCCGGCCTCCCATCATGATTGTAGTCATCGATAATTGCCTTGATAGCCCCGGCTACCGGCCGTATGACATGCCGCTCGAATTTCTGGTCTCCCTTATTTTCCATCCAGGATAATGCCCCGACCTGGTCCCCGAATTCACAGACCAGCCAGTCCGTCTTCCCATCCTGGTTGAGATCGGCAGCCGTCAATTGAACAGGACGCTCCAGGTGATCAAAAAGAGGTATCGTATCTAATCGCAGGCGACCGTCCGGACCGGCATGTAGCCACTGCCCTTTCCCAAACTTCCCGTTATTGGGCGTCAGCACGCCCATATTGCAGGCGACCATTCCCCCCCGTTGTTCATCCATGCCTACAATTACCCCCCTCGCATGCAGGGAATCCACAACTTGTAAAGCAGTATCAAACCGGTACAGGTTTTCATAATGAGCGTCAAAAACGAGCACCCCCCTTGTCCCCCCCGAAGTGTCCACCCGGGCCATAGTGGTCGCAGGCATATCATACCGGAGAGCAGGGATCTCCGCCTTAAAAAGAGATAATCCATTTTTAATAGGCCGGGGACGGAATTGTGGCGGCAGGGAATCAGGCGAAGTAGCCGTGTAATAATCCAGGATATGCTGCCATTTATCCAGCTTTAACAAAGGTTGGGCAGGATAATACCCTTTCAGGTTCGAGTCTCGCCGGTTGGAAGGATATACTTCGAAATTATAGGTAAAGATCCCAAGACGGGGCCCCATGTTCGGTAAGACCCCCTTCTCCCAGCTATGGGCATCCAGCAGGGCCGGATCAGGCAAGACATGACAGGACTGACAGTACATCTGGGC
>Ga0307511_10004159_pt1 | contig 14776 bp, 25 predicted proteins | sample 13_EM_MG_FD_200266 | JGI IMG/M metagenome (GOLD analysis project Ga0307511, IMG submission 200266) | Populus trichocarpa ectomycorrhiza microbial communities from riparian zone in the Pacific Northwest, United States - 13_EM | ecosystem: Host-associated > Plants > Roots > Unclassified | place... | reverse complement strand
ATCGGCGAAAAAAACAAAAGAAATACCGGCCCAGCTGGGAATTGAACCCAGATCACTTGCCCTCTGCCTGAAATTAGCAGGTACCTACACAGCAAGCGTCATACCATTAGACCACTGCGCCTTTTTGGTTTACTAACCTGCGCCGCACACTCCATTGTGTTGCCTTCAATCACATAACCAGCTGGTGTATATATGTCCACAAACACCCGCCACCCGCAAACACTCTCCATCCATAAATATTGCACATTCTCCGTCGATAAACGTAGGCCGTCTCTGCCCATAACAGATTGCCGCCCACAAAACACCCACCATATAATAAACACCCGCTGACCACAAACACTCCCCGTCCACGAACATATGGAAATGAAGGCGAGAAGACAGGTGCCAGAAGATGTTGGAGATATGTCCTGGTGAGAGGCAAAGGGGTGTCTGGATAATTGGGAATGGAGGGTGGTTAGAACGGCGTAGGTAGAGAGAAATAGATAGTGGGGGGGGGGGAGTTAGGCCTCTGTAGATCTATCAAGTATTTTCCAATACGATTGGGCGAAATTGAACGACAGGAATTGGGGTAGTAAGAGGAGGGACGGCTCACAGAGTGCCATTGTAACTACAGTATGGAATTCAACCGCAATTGCGTAATTTTATTGCAGAGTATTGCGAATCAAAATCAGATCAGAGCAGGTGTTTGAATTGGGGTAGGAGTGGGAGTAGAGATAATGAGGCTTGCTATGTAACATAGAGCAATACAAGACTATGGGGTGCGAATCAATAACATGAAAGGCGCAGTGGTCTAATGGTATGACACTTGCTGTGTAGGTACCTGCTAGTTAAAGGCGGAGGGCGAGTAATCTGGGTTCAATTCCCAGCTGAGCCGATATTTCTTTTTTTTTTCTTGGCAAGTATAACTTATAACTATCAGAGAGACGTAAAACGTGTAACAGGGAATGTATTTCCTGTGCATCCTGCCGTGTAGCGATGCTAGTTGCGTGGGAGGGGTATTAAGAGAAATTGTGAGGTGGACAATTAAGGTGAGCTGGTGGGAGATGGGGTACCGCGGAGGTGTCACTGACTCGTGCTACAGAGGAAGAGAGTTGAGGGTAACCCGTGGGAGGGCGAAGGACAGTGGTGGTAAGGAGCAGGGAGTGATGAACAAGGTGCCCCAGCACAAGCCAACTAGACTACAAGGAAGTAGCGCAAGAGAATAGATTCCCAGTGCTGCACATGTTTTGGATCCACCTGGGTTTCCGGGTATCTCGCTGAGTGTTTTAGAAAGGATAAAAGATTATGGGGCCGAATAACCACCTTCGCCGAAGAAAAAAGAAAATAGCGGCTCAACTGGGAATTGAACCCAGATCACTTGCCCTCTGCCTGAAATTAGCAGGTACCTACACAGCAAGCATCATACCATTAGACCACTGCGCCTTTTTGTTTGACTAACCTATACCACATGCTCTCTTGTGTTGCCTCTAATCACATCATTAGCTAGGCTGGTGTATGTACCGTTCCGCCGCCCACAAACATTGGCCGTTCATAATCATATTCCATCCATGAACATTCTCTGTCCATAAACACCCTATTGGAACGCACATCAACCACTCCCGAGTTGCTAGCGCCACCGACAACCATTTTGACAGCACGAGCGCAACAGCCAGAGCAGCTACAGACAAGCGGGTGGTACCAAAACATGCCACCAAGGAAGAGGGGGGAATACCCAAGAAAGGCAGATCGGTGAAACCAACGACTAAAGTCACGAGTGCCAGTCACCGAGTACCCACAGCCACCACCCTTCGTCAGACATGGGAGCGCCACAGGTACCCCCACCACAGGTCCAAGGCATAGATACCGGCGATAGTTTAGCGCCGGCACTTCGTGCATTGGCCAGGAGATTGGGATACCGGCGAAATATCCAGGAGAGCCTGGGCAGAGATTCGGACTCCGAGCTCGGATCGGGGATGGGGAGGACTCGGAGGATTTACTGGATGCTTCAGGGGAGAGGACTCGCAGGATTCGGATGATCCAGAAAATAGGGCTCAAGTCACGAGCCCACAATGCACGTGGACGGAAGAAGCGATGCTACGAGTGATGCAACGACCCAGGGATTGGTAGGAGGGGCAGTACTGATACGAGGGGCAGTACGAGCAATGGAAGCAGTGGTACGGAGCGAAGCTAGAGAGGCTACACAAGCAGCGATGGACGCAGCAGCAATGCAGGCAACTACCATAAGGGAGATAGAGGGAATGTAGCAGGCACACAAAGCGAAGCTAGAAGAGTTGGAGAAAAAAGCGGCAACGCAGGCAGAAGCGCTACAACACGGAGAGCGAGAGCGGAAATAACTAGAGGCGGAGCTATCAAAAGAGAGACAGAGGAGAATGGGAGCAACGACAGAGACACAGACAGAGCCAGTACCCAACCGAGGCGAGGTACCAAAACCCCCGCCGCTGAATCCTCCGCCAGCCAGTATATATGTGGAGGCAGCCACACAGGCAAGGCACCCATGGAGAGCAGGACAGAAGGGAATAGAAAAGGGAAGGGCAAGGAACCTCCGGCAATTCTACGGAAGGACCCTCGGGAACAACACTTCAACAAACAGCACCACCACCTCCGGAGTCACCGAGCACAGGGCACCCAAGAAGCAAGCAAGCCGTAGTCCTGCATGCAGCCCCAACAAAGTACAAGCCCGGTCAGATGCGCCGATGGGTCGAGGAAGATAATCAACGGGGAGCCCAGGTGCTGGGGATACGCTGGCTCGTACAAGAACACCGAAGAAGGGTCGGCCATCTACATAAAGGTTGGCCTCAGCCACGGGCTGCGCATGGGAAGGAAGCTCTTCCGCACCACAATTGGCACAGATGAGGGTTGGAATACTACACTGGCGTGATGGGGGGTGGTGATGGCGGAGGCTTTCTAGTGCATTGTGGTATTTTCCCACTTGAGCTTTTTGTTATATTCGCGATTGAGGGTTGGTATTCTTCCCTGGCAGGGTGAACATGGTTATTGACTTTTCTTCCCACTTGAGCATTATTATCAACTACTCGACTGCAGGGAGGAGCAGGGTTGTTTTTTCCACTTGAGCGTGTGTTATTTCTCCACTGGCATCACGGTTATGGTTTTCTTCAGGGGGTATCTGGTGTTGTACGCAGGGAATTGTCCAGGGGTTGTATTGTCTAGCCGAGTCGCCACTCGGGGATCCACTTCCCTCGTCATATGGTTAGCATCAATACGAGTAGTGATTCCCCCCCCAAAAAAAATGGGTTACCACTTAGGTAGCACTACCCTAGTTATCGTGAACTCGTTAGCGTTATCTCATGTCCCGCTGTTCTTATCCCCTAGTTCTAGGTTTCCTTAATTCAGCTCTTCAGTCGTACACGTTATGCATGGCATTTGCCACCTTTGTCTTAATTTTCTTATTGAATCCCTGTTCGGCGTTACCCTCAAACCTCAAAAGAAAAAGGAAAAGAAAAACCTACATTTAAAAGCAAGCCTTCATCGTATCGTCCAGTCCTGTCATCTAGTGAACTCTGCTGTATATATATATTGTCCTCAGACCCGCATAACCTATTGTGCTGCCTATTGCACCATTCCACTGCCTAACAAGTATCTCATATACTTTGTTCCATTCGCCATCCATAACCATTCTCCGTCCAGAGTAATTCGCCGCCCATAACCACTCCTAGTCCATAGATATTTGCTGTCAGTCGTTTGCAGTCCATGAATATTCGCCGTCCATAATGATTCTCTATCCACAAATATCCACCGCCCACAAACACTTGCCACCCATAAATATTCCCCGTCCATGAACATTCCCCATTCCCCGTCCATGAACATCCTCCGCCCATAACAATTTGCCGTCCATAATAGTTTGCCGTCCATAAGCACCCCGAGCCCATAAACATTAGCTGTCCATAATTGTTTGCAGTCCATAACTATTCGCCGTCCAAAAGCAATTGCAGTGCATAATCATTCGCCGGTTCTCCGCCCATAACCATCCGCTATCCATGAACATTCTCTACCCGCCGCCCATAATCATTCGCTGTCCATAGTCATATGCCGCCCTTGATGATTCTCTATCCATAATCATTCGCCGTCCATGACCACTCCCCCATAAACAATTCCCCGTTCACAAATACCCACCGCCAACAAACACTGTCCGTCGATGAACATACCCCGTCCATGAAAACCCCCCGTCCACGAATAACACTTTGCCATCCATAATCATTTGCCGTCCATAATGACTCTCTATCCATAAACATTCACCGCCCATAATCTTTCACTGTCCATAGCCACTCCTAGTACTGTGGATGGACGTTGAGAGTCTGCCGGTCGCTATGGGTTGATCTGCAGGTGACACTGGTTCCGGGGGATGGTATTGAGACAACGTGTGAGGTATAGAATTAAGATGAACTGGTGGGAGATGGGGTGCTGCGGGGAGGGGCTGATGGTGTCGCTGGCTTGTGTAAGAGAGTTGAGGGTAACCCAGAGGAGGGCAAAGGAGTGGATTGAAGGTGGTATGGAACGGGGAGTGATGAACAAGGTGCCCCAACACAAGGGGCAGCAAAGGAGTATAGATTGCAAGTGCTGACACGTTTGATAGTTCCAACCCTTAGATCCACCGGGTAGCTTGCCATGTTTCTAGAAGGGATAAAAAATATGTGGCCGAATAATCTTGGGCAAAAAAAGCAAAAGAAATACCGGCTCAGCTGGGAATTGAACCCAGATCACTTGCCCTCTGCCTGAAATTAGCAGGTACCTACACAGCAAGCGTCATACCATTAGACCACTGCGCCTTTTTGGTTTACTAACCTGCACCACATACCCCTTTGTGTTGCCTTCCATCACATAATCAGCTGGTTTATGTACCGTCCACCTCCATTCATGAATATTGCACATTCTCCGTCGGTAAACGTTCGCCGTCCGGTGCCAATCAGACTACGCCGTCCATGAGCATTCTCTGCCAATAACAATTCGCCGTCCATAATCATATTACGTCCATAATGATTCTCATCAATGATCATAGTCCATAAACAAGTCATTCGCCGTCCGCAAACACCCGCCGCCCATGAAGATTCTCCATCCATGAACATTCTTTATCTATAAAGATTCGCCGTCAAAATCATTCGCCACCCACAAGCATTCTCCATCCATGAACATTCCCCGCCCATGAACACCCACCATAACACTTTGCCGTCCATAATGATTCTCTATCCATAATATTCCCCATGACTACTGCTAGTTCATAAAAATCCACCGTCCACAATCACCCCTAGTCCTGTAGATGGGAGAGTTGAGAGTCTGCCAGTCGATGTGGGCTGATCTGAGGGTGACGCTGGTTGCATGCAGAGGAGAGTATTGAGACAAATTGTGAGTTGGATAATTAAGCTTAGCTAGTGGGAGATGGGGTGACGCGGAGGTGGGGCTGAAGGTGGTATTGACACAAATTGAGAATTAAAGTGAGCTGGTGGAGATGGGGGTGCCTTGAAGGAGGGACTGAAGTTGTTGATAGCTTGTGCTAAACAGTAAGAGAGTTGAGGGTGACCCGCGAGAGGGCAAAGGAGTGGATTGAAGGTGGTATGGAACAGGGAGTGATAACAAGGTGCCCCAACACACAGGGCAGCACAAGAAAATAGATTCCCAGTGCTGTGCATGTTTTGGATCCACCTGGGTTTCCGGGTAGCTCGCCGAGTTTTTAGAAGGGATAAAAAAAAATGGGGCCGAATGATCTTGGGCGAAAAAAACAAAAGAAATACCGGCTCAGCTGGGAATTGAACCCAGATCACTTGCCCTCTGCCTGAAATAAGCAGGTACCTACACAGCAAGCGTCATACCATTAGACCACTGCGCCTTTTTGGTTTACTAAACCGCACCACATAATCTCTAGTGTTGCCTTCAATGACATAACCAGCTGGTGTATGTACCGTCCACAAACATTCGCCGTCCACGAGCACCACCATCTTACGTCCATAATCATCTGCCTCCCATCATGGCTCGCAGTCCATAAACATGCCTAGTCCATAAATATTCGCCCCCTACAAACACCTGCCGCCCATGGATATTGTCGTCCATGAATATTCTCTGTCTATATACATCCGCTGTTCATAAGCATTCGCCATCCCTAATGGTTCGCCATGGTTCGCCTTCCATAATGATTAGCCGCTCATAAGTTCTAGTCCATAAATATTTACCGTCCTTGTGACAAACACTCTCCGTCCATGAACATTCCCCGTCCACATTCTCCATCCATAAACATTCGCCGTCCAAAGAATTGGCCGTCCATAAAGGTTCGCCGCCCACAAGCATTCCCTGTCCATGAATATTCTCCGTCCATACACATTCGCCATCCACCGCCCACAAACACTCTGCGTCCATGAATATTCCTCGTCCATGAAACTCCCTCGTCCATGAACATCCTCCGCCAATAACAATTTGCCGTCCATAATGATTTTTTATCATTCGCCGCCCATGACCACTCATAGTCCATAAACATTCGCCGTCCATAATCATTTACCGCCCATGAACACTCCCAGTCCAGAAACACTCGCCGCCCACAAATACCCACCGCCCACAAACACTCTCCATCCATGAATATTGCCTATCCAAGAACATTCCCCGACTATCCCCATTTGCCGCCCATAAATATTCTACGTCCATAATGCCTCACCATCAATAACCACTTCTAGTCCAAAGACCTTTACCGTCCATAATCATATGCCGTCCATAATGGTTCTCAGCCATAATCATTCGCCGTCCATGACCCCTCCTGGTCCATAAACAAGTCATTCACCGTCCACAAACACTTTCACCCCACAAACAGTCTCTGTCCATAAACATTCTCCGTCCATAAATATTCTCGGTTCGTCATCCATAACCACTCCTAGTCCAAACACATTCGCCGTCCCATAATCGTTTGCAGTCCAAAACCATTTGCCGTTCATAATAATCTGCCGTCCATAACCACTCGTAGTCCACAAAAATCCGCCGCCCGTAAACACCGCCGCCCACAAACACCTGCCGCCCACAAAGATGTTGGGACAAGGTAATAGGGCTGACTTAATGACTTCAGAATGATGACGTACAGGATAAGGTGTAGAATGAGCTAGGAACGTACATTCAGGCTGGCAGATAATATGGTTACTTTGCTTGTGATATTGTGTCTAGGGTTATGCCAGTCCCGTGAATTTGGGTATATAAGGGTGAAGGATTTCCTTGCAGCTTTCCCATCATCAAGGAAACGACTTCTTCTTAAGTATATGAATATACCATTCTCTCATACCTCGCAAACGAGTAACTGGTGAAGAACGATTTCTTCAAAATATTCTCCATCCATGGGCATTGTCCATCTATAAACATTCGCCATCTATAATCATCTGCCGTCCAATGGTTCGCGGATTCTCCATGGTTCGCCGTCCATAGCACTCCTAGTCTATTAACAGCCACCGCCCACAAACCCACAACATTCTCCGCCATAAACATCTGCCATCCATAATAGTTCGCCGTTCATAATGGTTCTTTGTGTATAATGGTTCGCCGTCCATAAACATTTGCCGTCCATAATCATTTGCCGTCCATAACCACTCCTAGTTCATAAACATTCACTGTTCACACAATCATTTGCCTCCAGAATAATTCGCCGACCATAAGCATTTGCTGACCATAATGATTCTCATGCATAACCATTCGTCATCCATGAAAACCTCCCATCTAGGAAGATCTTCAGCCCATAACAATTTGTCGTCCTTAATCATGTACCGTCCAGTATCATTAGCCGCCCAGAATCCATTAGCCATCCATGACCGCTCCTGCTACAGAGAGAGTTGATGATAACCCGCGGGAGGGCAAAGGACGGGGTTGAAGGTGGTATGGAGCAGGGAGTGATGAGCAAGGTGCCCCAACACATGGGGAAGATTCTCAGTGCTGCACACATTTGATAGTTCCAACCCTTGGATCCACCCGAGTTTCTGGTTAGCTCGCCATACGTCCGAGTTGATTAGAAGGGATAAAAACAATATGAGGCCAAATGATCTTGGGCGAAAAAAACAAAAGAAATACCGGCTCAGCTGGGAATTGAACCCAGATCACTTGCCCTCTGCCCGAAATCAGCAGGTACCTACACAGCAAGCGTCATACCATTAGACCACTGCGCCTTTTTGGTTTACTAACCTGCACCACATAGTCCCCGGTGTTGCCTTCAATGACATAACCAGCTGGTGTATGTACCGTACCGTACTTTCCACAAACACCCGCCCACCCACAAACACTCTCCATTCATGAATATTGCACATTCTCCGTCCATAAACATTCGCCGTCCAAAAACATCCGCCGCCTACAAACACTGGCCCAAATGTTTATGGACGGCGAATGTGGACGGAGAATATTTATGGGCGGCAAGTGTTTGTGGCCGGCGGGTGTTTGCGGACGGCAAATGTTGATGGACTAGGAGTGCTTGTGGACGGCGAACCATGGTGAGCCATTGTGGACGGCGAATTTTTATGGGTGGCGAATGATTCTGGTCGGCGGATTTTACTCGAAGTCCATAAGCATTCGCCGTCCATAAACACTCCTAGGCCATAAAAACTCGCCTCCCACAAACACCAGATTTTGAAGTTGAGATCGCTGGACGCTGGGCTGTTATAGGGATTGAGCTCCTTAACGAGTTTAGTTAAATAGGTGGAAACGAGGTGCAGGCTTATCCCCGATCGACTGGTGTTGCTATCAAGTAGAAATATAGGTTCTTCACTTGTAAGGGTCAAGCCCAATATCTGAGTGAGGAGCTAATCAGTCCGATGATCACTGAAACCTAACCGGGGGGGCCACTATGTGTAACTTCTTGCCTAGGTCGGGAAAATATGGCGATATCCGCCATCCCATACCTTGCCGCCGTCCTGTCTGTCCGCCGCCCTAACCATCCGCCGCCCTAACCATTCGTCGTCCATAACCATTCGCCGTCTATAATCATTCTCCTTCCTAGCCATTCGCTGCCTATCATTCGCCGTCCCTAATCATCCACCGTTCGTAATGATTCAACGCCCATAATCATTTGCGGTTCATAATCATTTGCTGTCTATAATCATTCGCCGTCCATATATCCTAGTCATCCATGTATCCGACCGGCATTCCAAGCTGCAGGATTATCTTCGGCAAATGCACCGCATACGCTCAGGTAGTTGGTGCCAATCATCCTATGCAGTCACACCAGCTACTACAAGACCCTAGCACGTAGTATTCAACAAGGGGCACTAACCTCCTAACAGTCGAACAACTTTCTTGATATACCACACTTCAATTTCAACATCAAACGCATCACTAGGCCGAAAAATATCACTGCGTAAAGAATGAGAGTTGTGCCCACGAGTTGCGGAGGATGAAGCTGGGGGCCATTCGAGGAGGGTGCTATAGGGAAGAGGGCCAGAGCAGAAGTGCAGTTGGCTTTTGTGGAGGAGCTGTGTAACTTGAAATGTGGGATCGAAGGGGGCAAAATACAGAAGTTTGGTTAATCCAACATGAGTTCTCATCTTTCACAGACTAGTACCAGACCTCCGATTTTTGCATTTTGCATTTGATATGAATAAGTTAAGACCTGCTAGTGATTATAATCTTATTAGCGAGATATTCACCCTATGGGGGGTCGCCATATTGGAAGGGCCAGTATTCGGTATTTGTATTGGGTATGTATATTAGGTATTTCGTAGTTGGTACTGGATATTCTCACCACTGTGCATGAACAACAAATGCCACACCCACATCTCAAGATATCCATCGTGCACTTCCGCTTCCCCGCTACCGTACCCCCTTATTTCATGCCCACACCTGGAGTGCCACTTCATTGGATACTAGATATCTTCACCAATATTTTTCACAAGTTAGCTTGATAGGGTGTACGAATAGGGTGGGTTTATCCTACTCTCAACCACCTCTAGCCTTCCCTCACTCCCTCGTATTAATCAGGGGGAACCTTTTGGCAAGCTCTGCTAGCCTGTCTTTCTCCCCCAGCTTTGCCAAACCATCGCTCCGGCTGTACAGTAGCCTCCCATTGGTAAGTTGGCCCATTTATTTAGTGCTGTGTTTTGGCGTCGTTGCAACCGTTCGTGGTGGTATGATAATGTTGTAATGGTGTTGTAGTGTTTGCGGTGATGTGATCCTTATACTATACCTCCTCCTAGCGGTGTGAAGTTATTAGTGGCGTAATCCAGCTTATTATATGGAGAGGGGGCAGACGTACTGATTTGATGGATTCTCGTAGAAGAGGTTGGGTATGAATGGCACTCCCTGAAGGGCTCTGCCTGCGGTCTTGGGATAGTTGTGTGGGTACATTGGTTGTTGGGGTATAAAGTTCGGAACATTTAGGGGAGCATCCAGAGAAAATGTATAGGAATAAATCGGATTTCCGTTATGTGTTCCTGGTAGTTATTTGGTGGTTGGGCGTACGAAGCTTGAGGTTGGGAAGCTTGAGGTCGAGGAACTTGAGGTTGATGAGATTGTTGCTGAGGGATCATACTTCTAGTTGCTTCAACATTAGACTCCATATTCACAGGGTGCGTAGCTGGTAATTCATTACTCTCATTTTGATCCCTCCTTCCCCTCTTCTCTGCCATTGCAACCAGGAATGTTCGATCATCCATAGATAAACTATTTATATATGCGCCCATCCTTGCCCTCTTTACAGGCGTATCACCCCTAATATCTCCACCATTTGTGCAGCCATCATCACAGTTTCGGTTAGGTTCATATCCTGGATCACTCCCAGCTCTTCATCAGCAATCTCGACGAGGGATACTGGCTGTGGTCTATTTGGAGGTGGTTGGAAGGATTGTGGCTGATTATTGGCGAATGGAGGATTCGCCGTATGCTGCTGGTTAGTAGTTCTTGTATATATTGCTCTCAACCTATCTTGTTCTTCTCTTGGTAGTGAGTTCATAGATCTACACACATGCACTCGGAGTCCTTGAATTACGCAAGAGAAACAAATCACTTCAGTCCTTGGTCGGAAACTTCTGCTTTGAACAGGTTGTTGAGATACCGTTCCAGCAATGGGTTGGTATTGATTCGGATTTCCCCTGCTATTTCGTTCTCTTTCTGCTTGCCTGGATATAGTCAATTCCTTAAGCATGTCACCGACTTGGAATACCGTGTGAAATTTGCTTAATCGATTCCATGATTAGTTCTGTCTCAGTCTTAAGCACTTCCCTATTCTCCTCCACACGGCAGATTGCCAGTTCTTTCCTGCGAAGGGATTTAGTACATTTCTCATAGGCTCCCATGACCTCTGGGAATCTGTAAGCTTCATCAAACTCATATCGTCTGTAATTTCATCGACAGCGTCAAGGAATACTCATTCCCCATCGTGGCGAACAGATCGTTAGCTTTCTCCACGTAATGCTCACTCGTAAATGTTCTTGGTCAGCTCATTGATTTCTGCAACAGCACGAGCTTTTGCCGCCCATTCCCTTAAGCCACCGTTGCGAGTAGGGAACCTTAGTTTTAGAGCATTTAAGGCCAACCCATAGGTAGCTTTCTTATCCGCCTTCGACGTTAGCCAGAACTGTTTGGCCTTACCCTCTAAATGGCTCTGGAGGGCAAGCACTTTGGCTCGTTCTCTTTTAACTATATCAGCAATTTAGTCAAAACACGGGAAGGATAGCTCAAGACCATCTAAGAAATCCTCCACATTAACCGTATCATTATCTCCACTGAATTTCTCCTGTTTGATCAGTTGTAGAAAAAACATCTCGCCTCCAGCCATGGGTTTGGGTATATCTTGGACTTGCCCCACTGGTTCTGGGTTACCTGGTTCTGGGTTGAGTGGAAATCCGCCTTCTTCGTTATTTCAGATTTCTTCGTCGTCCTGGAATTCTACTACTGTTTCTACGTCACTAGACTCGTTGTTTGAGCTTGTATCCACAGGATCTTCCTGATCCGGTGTCTGTTGAGGACTGCGGATACTTGTCTTGGGTTAGTAGTATCGGCTCGGACTGGGGAAGGTACACCGGATCTATTCAAATCTCGGGGATGTCTGCGAGAGTTTTCTTGGAGCAGGAGGATTTTGGAGTCTATTTCACCATTCCGGGGCGGACAACTCTGGATTCCGACGTGGGGGTCGCCAGGGTGGCTGATAACGTTGAAGGGGGAGAGAGTATCGGGAGTAAGAGAAGGGGAAAGATAGGGGACGCGAGAGAGATAAGGCACGGGGGATATGTAAAAGACAGGAGACCGAAAGAAGAGGATGATAGGAGACCGAGGAAGAGGATGATAAGAGATGTGAAGGAGGAAGATGCAGTTGTCTAGCCAAAGAACTCCGGTTAGTACCGCCACTGAAACAGATAAGAAGAGAGTACACACAGATTAAAGCTCAACCCACAGTCAGTCGTGAGGAAAATCTATGTGTATTGAATAATGAGGATGATGATGAAGAAGAAGGGAAAGCTAGGAAGAGGAGGTCGGGAAACTCCGAGATTGCGCGTTTGGATGAGGTGTGCCACACCCCCAATGTTGTGAAACCCATATGTGAGACCTGCATATGCACATGTAGGTGACATCCGGGAGCACGACTGGGGAGTGTGCATTTGACGATCACCCGCAGTTACCGAGCCTGTACAGTACCCTAGTCTCGGGTATGATACCGGTAGTCTGGTTGGCACGGATATGTACGCTGTACCGGTTCCTTGCAGATGGTTGCAATCCTAGTGGTCTTGGCTGACGGAATATATTTCCAGAACCAGACTAGTAAGCACCGAGAACTCGCACGTCATTATTTGATATCAGGTAGGAATGTATATAACTTTCACGTCGGTGGGGAATCTTCAACCAAAGGAAAACACAACAAGGTAAGCCTCACCCTGTATACTTGTATGATCGACACTGACAAGATCACTGCAGCCGGGGTGTATTGCCTTTGCGTCCATAGCATCTCTTTGTAAAGCCTTTTAAGGGAGAACCGCAAGAGGGATCGGCCGCACAACTTGTTACCCCATTGATGAGAGCAGCTACACCTTCCGACAAAGTCTCCATGCGGGATAACGACCGGAAACCATTCACAAAGCCCAGACGGAGGGGGAAAGGCAATTCTTGTCACTGTTCCTCCCCAGGCACAACCACCATCTCAAACGGTTCTCCGCAAGAAGTCCAAGCATCCCCACGCAGAGTACACCACGGCCTCCAGACCTAGAGCAACCCAAGACATGGCATAAACGTTTTCAAAACTCCTATTTGCGTAGGTGGGCAAAGTATTCATCCTCAGATCAGCTACTACTCCTCCGCCAATCGAGATTTTATTGAGCCCCGAGGAGAAGGCACCTAGACAGCTACGAGTGCGGGACATGGACCCCGGCGGAAAAGAAGTGCGAAACGGGAAATCTTGGGTTTGGGGCTCTTATCTTGAGAAGTTTAGGGGGGTATCTCGATGGCGCTAGTTTCACTTGCGGAACTGGATGCGTAGACTGTAATTCATCAATGGAGCCAAGCTCTGGAAAAGCCGTGGGTATTCCGTGGTTAGCATGGATTAGGCTATAGTCATTTCTGACATTTTTGATATTCAGGGGGAGAAACCTAATACACCTGACACAGGTGGGACAGGGACACCCCGGGACATGGAGGTTGAGGAATCGGTGGAAATAATGGATAATGAATTGCACTGTTATGCTACACTGTTGCCGCAAGACAGTCAACTCAATCAGCACCCTTCTGACGAAGGTACTCCGGAGCATGTTTCGGCTTTACCACCCGACCCCATTGCATTATCTTGCATATCACTCATTTCCGCAGGTTATGAGCCCGCAGGTTATGAGCCCGCAGGTTATGGGCCCGCAGGTTATGAGCCCGCAGGTTATGAGCCCGCAGATTATGGGCCCGCAGGTTATGAGCCCGCAGGTTATGAGTTGCTGGAAAAGGACTTGTGAAAGGAAAGGCGGAGACTCGGTTGGGGGATGGAAAAGAGATATGAGTGTTGGTGACGAGGTCGAATCAAGAGGAAGGCCAGGCAATCAAGACTCAAGCCGTCCCCGCATCGTGCTCCTCCCCAGAAACAACGTACAAACCACATCCCCTTCGACCGGAGTAGTTCAGCCACATACCACAGGCCACTTTGTCATCTTTTGCAGGATTCGACATTCTCAACAGTTTAAAGAATTAAAAAATGGTTGTTACTATGCAGCCAAGGTTATCAACAAGCAAAGTATCGATCCGCCGTCGGATGATGAAGAGCTGAGCATGCAAGTTTAAGTTTTCTATTTTAGGTGCTCCTGCTATATCTGGCCTCGTCTCAGTTCCGACGATAGATGATGAGCCGGGTACGCAAGGGGAAAGGTAGTGTTTGTGAGACTGAATGTGGTGTGGAAAATTACTGCAACGGAGCCTCATACCAGAGCAGAGAATCGTTCAATGCTCCCAGACAGGTTATGAGTCCGGAGACGCCACGAAGATTGGGTGCCATCGTTGGGACAAGCAGTGGAGGTTCCCTCAATCTACCACCCAAGTTGAAGATTGCTAGATACCCAGTGAAGGTACAGTAACTTGGTACTTCACCGCCCTACAACAACCAGCCTAAGTACCGAGGGACCCACCTCCTGACTGGCGCATCCGGATCTGTTAGTGATGGTTAGGTTGCTGTGATGGAAAGAAAAGAGGAGGGTGCTAAATGGGGAGATATCTGGTGGATTATGAATATAAGCCGGGGCTGGAGGTGCTTTTATTTTTGGCCGTCAGGGTCTTTGTTAGTGGTATCTGGGTGCCTCATCATTAAAAACTTCACTCATCCAGCATCGTGGAAAGACTCTCGAATTCCGGGGCC
>Ga0307511_10004158_pt1 | contig 14779 bp, 12 predicted proteins | sample 13_EM_MG_FD_200266 | JGI IMG/M metagenome (GOLD analysis project Ga0307511, IMG submission 200266) | Populus trichocarpa ectomycorrhiza microbial communities from riparian zone in the Pacific Northwest, United States - 13_EM | ecosystem: Host-associated > Plants > Roots > Unclassified | place... | reverse complement strand
TATTTTTTATATCATCAAATTAAATTAAAACCAACTTATTTAATTTAGTTAAATATATGATGTGAGTTGCAAATTTTTATTCATGTTTTAAAACATGTTTACACACTTAACATAAATTATTTTTATAAAAAAAACCCGACCCCATGGAACAGGTCACAACTAGTGCACAACTAACAAAAACTTTGAAATTTATTTTATATTTTCAGATTGTTTTGATATGCTAATGTAAAAAGTGATTTTTTTTTAAAAAAACTTTATTTTAATGTATTTCTAAACGAAAAGCATTTTGAACCGCTACCGCAACCACAATCTCAAACATTCCCCACCAATACCTTTTTTTTCTTTGTTTTTTTTTTTTTTAAATAAACACAAGCTCGATGTAAGACAAACTCTACATAAATTTGACTCAAATAATAAATCCTGAGCCCATGATCTTTCCGCGTCATTTCTCTGTTTAAAGCCCAACCATCAATGTCCTTTCTTTGCTTACAAGCTCCACTTGTACGGTCGCAGAAGATTATCCCCCCCTCCTCCTCCTGTTACCAAAACGGCATCTCTGTTTTGTCGTTTAGTGAACCGCAACAACAGTGTAGGCGTTCAACACATTTCACCTGACACATCTTAGGTTTTTGACTTGACAAGTGGAGCTCATGCAATAAGTAACCGTTTAGCCGAGTGATCGTGGCCTTTGAGATTTAGCACGAGGTAATCCGACGGTTAAGAAATGTAACTCCACTCACTGAGAGGCTCAACTTACTGTTTTTAGTTTTTAGAGCTAGAAGTGGGACTTAATTGAACAAATCTAATTCTTTGGAGACTAAATTAAGAAATGAGGCTTTCCTTTTATTTTTCGGTGACGGTGGTGAGTTTCTGTGACTGTCGGTAGCATGAAAAAGGAAGTGTGATTCCAAATGACAGAAAACGGAATGGCTTGCACACATTGTGTTTTGTCGCTGATATATATATATATATATAATTTATGATCAGAGTTTTTTTTTCAATTTATATATTAATTTATGAGAATTTCACCTTGGGCCGACTGCATTGTCATAAAAAAGAGTACTACTAGGTTCATCGCTCAAAGCATGAAGAAACAAAAATCTCTGCCTCCTGAGTCATTTTCACCTACTTATCAGAGCATTTTTGAAAATACAGTAAAGTTTATTTTTTTAAAATGTTTTTTTTAAGTATTAAAATATTATAATTTTTTATATCAGTATATTAAACAATAAAGAAATATTAAAAAATATTAATTTATTTTTTTAAAAAAATTAACTTAATGATAAACTCTAGTTGTATTGTCGATGTTGTCGTTAAATTCTTGAAACCAGTCTTAAAAATTTATTTGTGGAAGAAATTGTTAAAAATAAAAGACAATCTCAAAAATAAAGGTGAAGGTGGCACGTGTCGTTTACTTCTATCCTTGAATGGACACAGTGCCACCTCACTATCACACACACCCGTTGCATTTATAAGTACGGTCTCTTTCTCTAAGCTCCACCGAGTCTTTGAAAATGGTGGTTCCAGACGGTGGCGATTTTTTCGGCTACGCTCTTGCCGGTGTTTCTTCTGCATCATTTTCTGCAACAGCTATGTTACCAAAACTCATTTTGGATGATGATCATTCATTGACAAATGCAATAAAATCGGAGAAAGATCATAAAGTGGGTCAAGAGAGTAATATGTCCCCTTTACACGACACCGCTTGTTGCGGTGGAGGCGGCGGGACTTCATCTCCATCATCATCATCATCAATGAATACAAGAGAAATGCAGAAAGCAGCAGCAGTACTGGAGGTAGAGGAGGAGAAAAGAATCAAAGCAACAGCAGTCACGGTCAAAGAAGAAGATGATGATGGTGTAGATAGTCTCAATGAGTTGAAGGGAGGAGGCGGTGGCGGTAATAATAAAAATAACAATGGGATATCGTCGTCTTCGTGTTCCTCTGTGGATTTACCTAAACCCATGGAGGGTTTACATGAGGCAGGTCCACCTCCGTTTCTGAAGAAGACATTTGAGATGGTGGGGGATCCGGAAACGGATGAAACAGTGTCGTGGGGCAAGAATCGCGATAGTTTTGTTGTTTGGGACTCTCATGAATTCTCTAAAAATCTGCTTCCAAAGTATTTCAAGCACAGTAATTTCTCCAGCTTCATTCGCCAGCTAAATACCTACGTGAGTTAATTCATTTTAGTTTCTTTTTTCATGCTAATTAATACACTAATTGTTTATCTGCCTAGTACTGTGGTTGTTTTTCATAATCTTTTTGTGTCCCACTACATCAATGGACCACATGATGCTGTTTTTTCTTCTTTCTTTTTTTAAACATTATGGTTGTGAATTTAATTTGTTTCATATTGTGTGTGTGTGTATTGGTGCAAAAACGTTGACAGGGCTTTAGAAAGATTGATCCGGATAGATGGGAGTTTGCAAATGAAGGGTTTCACGGTGCCAAGAAGCATTTGCTAAAGACCATCAAGAGAAGAAGCAGGTATAACAAACAGCAGAGCGGAGCAGTTACTGGCGTCAATGATTCAACAAAACCTCGTTTGGAAGCTGAACTTGAAAATCTGAAGGATGATCAGGATGTTTTAAGGTTGGAAATCTTGAAAATTAGACAGAAGCAGCAGGAGTCGCAAACTCAACTGAGTGCTGTTGAAGAACGCATTCAAGCTGCAGAGTGCAAGCAATTGCAGATGTTTATTTTCTTTACCAAAGCTGCCAGAAATCCTGGATTTATTCAACAACTAATCCAGAAGAGAAAGCAAAAAGGGAAGGTAGATGGGATTGAATTTTGCAAGAAAAGACGACTGCTTCAAACCCATCTCCCTGAAAGCTTTCCTGCTGCCGTGGATACCAACCAAAGCGTCCATTTTAAAAACCATGCTCAGGAACAACTGGCCACAATGCAGACCGAAATTACTGAGATTTTAACTGAGGATGTGGAGACCTGCCAAATGTTGAAAGTATTTCCAGCTCCAATGAGTGATGGGTTTTGCAGTCCGATACTTCAAGATCATAATGCAAATATAATGTGCGAAAAAAGTACTCAAGATATGTCCTCTGCTTATAATCTAATGTCAGAGAAGCTACTGGATGATGGTTCGGTGATTGAGGATTTGGTTGATGAGGAGGTAGATGTCAATGACTCAAAACTCTACCTTGAATTAGAGGATTTGATTGGGATGCCACGAATGTGGGGTGGATTTGCAACCGAGTTAGTAGGGCATACAGCTGGTTGTGTTGGATCAATTCCCAGATTGTAATGGTTGGTATATACATCTAATCTTCTGTTAATGCTCTTAAACGCAATATGCTTGGCAATCTATGTTTACATCATGTCTTTATGCACATGTACAGATTGTTGACATGCCTCTAGACTTCTTAAAAGATGGTGCTGCTTCATCTACGTGGGGTGAGAGAGTTAAAGATGAAGTGACCCTTTCATTTGAATTCCTGCAGATTAAAGCAACTTCTCAACCCAATATTTGAGATGCTAGTGTTCACAAATGTTCACGTCTTTCTTACCAGAGTCCAATCCTGCAGATTGTAAATATTTCTACCACATTACATAGAACTATAGAAGACGCACCATAGTTATGCCCTGCATCGAAGTTCTCATAGAAGGAATGCTTTTTATAGTATAGTAATTAACTTTCTGTTCGCTGGTTACTGACTTGTTATGGTATCTTAATTTACTTTCAACAACATTATGTGGCTGAAGCTTGTATTTATGAGAGTATGATTCAGATACATTGCTGGGGGGGATTTCTATACCATCGTAAGTTGAAATTCCTTTACCTAATCCTCCTTGCAGGCTTTCGATAATCCATGTAAGTTAGCAAATTAAATGGTTTTGTTTCCTGAATTTCTGTCGATACACTATTACAAGACAAGATTGAGAAGTTCCCTAAACATCTAACAGAGTGGATAATCTTGCGGCCTTATCCTACTTCCTAAAATATTTGTGTGAAGTGTAATGTGTTTGGACATAAAGAATCTTGATACCTATAGTTGAGTCTTGTAGCATGTTCAAGATGGCACTAATGTGGTGCAAGGAGGGATCTCGCTGCTCTAAAAAAGAAGCAAATCAAGACAAGCTTGACTGGTTGTTAATTAGGAAATAAGCTGTTTAGTGTTTCTACCAAGTTCGAGAGCGAGAAACTAAAAACTATTTCCCTTTCTTTCTGGATAACCAACCCATGATGTGTGTTTACAATTCAGAAGATACAGAATTCAAGGTTATTATTATCAAGGTAAACATTAAAACCATATCATACAGGAGAACAGGATTGGGCCTAATGACCACCACCCATGTCAATAAGCTTCCCATTAGACCTCGCCGTGCCAATTGACTTGGTGGATGATGAAGATGATATGACAGACCTGTCGAACTCTTGTTTATCTTCATTGAATGCCTTGCTTAGAGCATCCTGGAGTTCAAGGTGTCTCTGTCTCTTCACAAGTCGTTCCTCTGAAGTTTCATTCCCTAAATAAGCTATCTGTGATAGGTCATCAGCATCCATGATCTTGTTGAGTACGTCTGAGCAACGTGGGAAAAACCGTTTCCCAAGTTCCACTGTTAACAGAAAATTGATCAACTATGAGATGTCAATCTAGAACTGCATGGAAAGATAAACTTGAAGTTCGAATACAAAGCAAATGGCATGGTTTCCAGCTTTTGCTCCTGTGGTGTGTGGATGGAACAGTGCATTAGCCAATTGAATTAGGGCAGTCAAGGTCCTTCAGCAATGCTAACTCAAGTATTGAAGGAAAAGCAGTTTCAATTCATATATGTGTAAGCATTAGAACCTGTTCTAGAGAGTGCTCTCATCCTATTTAGATGCTCCTCGTGCATTCTGAAAGGTGCCTCGTTCAAGTCCACAGCTCCTCTTTGTGCCCCAGACAAGATGCTGGGCCTGATGCCAGCTAATGGAAACTCAGAAGTACCATCAACCTGAGCAATATCCATTGCAACTTTTGCTTCCATGGGAAAAAGGAGTTTTGCCAGTCCAACTGAAAGAACAATAACATTAATCTTCATATTCTGCGTTTCGCTTTCATTCATCGTAGTCATTAAGCAACGGAAACAGGATTTACTACCATTTCAAGATAGATAACTGATTACCATCATCCCCCAAGGATCATCAACTAAAATATGCAAATCTAAAACAAAGATTTATTTCCCACGAAAGAAAAGGGAAGAACAACTTTATTAGCAAGAAAACAAAAAAATTACGGAAAAACGATTGTTATATTTCCCAAACCAATAAGCAGATGAATTTTAGCACTGATAGCATCTGACTATATAAAGCTAAATATTAACATGGAATAATGAAAATTAAAGCAAGCATTCTGACTGGAGATATGAATCTAGTAGCAGCACCACGTATATTCAACAGAAAACTTATTGCACAGCTTCCATAAGATTTTTTAACCACAAAAAAACAGATCCTTAGTACTCAAAAGTTAAATCACAAAAAGTCAATCAGAATGATCAAATGCTCTTTGCAATAAACTATAGACAATAGACGCCAAAAGCACATCTCATCAGACAATTCAACTTAAAAAGTTTTTTGGCTTAAGCATTTCATTCTGGCAGAAAGGCTTGATGTGTAAAGAGAATTTAACTCCACAAAAGTGGCTGGCTAAAGAACAAGTAGAACTGGATATGCTTGACAAGAAACCGCAGGAAGGTACAAGCTAAGATTTCAAGAGACAGAATAAATTTTGTAATCACAAAATGAAGACATAAATATGAAGAGTGGATTATAAGTCCCTGTAAATCGTTCACATTGTAGATTCCATGGTGATAGAAATGTATTAGATGGAATATGAAAAAGGATGCCGACACGAGACAATGTTTTTATGCTGTACAATATAAGACAGACACTAGGTGTGTCATCGTACCATTAGTTTGCAAACAGATAGCTAAAGGATAACAAATCCTGCAGTGAATGGTATAACGATCAAGTTTTACAACGCCTCCAATTGTCAGTTAGGAAAGAGCAACCAGATGAACAAGCATGAGTGGCAATAGCTAAGTAATTCCAAATCCAATCAATGAGCTGAGGTTGAACCAGTGAGAGAGAATAGAAAATTATCGCAATGAGCATGTGAATAATGTTTCACTTGCAGGAAAAAAAGAAAATTCTTTCCTGTGTATTTGTCTTTTATGACTTTCCAAAGCTCTCATATGTAATGGATGCCAGTTTTTCTTTTCCACTTCAGAAATAAGTTACATGAACTTCAGGTTAATATAGTATATTCTAGGCAAATGTTCAACACACAAGTTTCATGTCGTGAAACTATCAAAATACAATTGAAAGGGTTAAAACTAAAAAGAAATGATCATATTGATTGTAACAAGACAGATATAATCAAGGCATAATACTTTAAAGGAAGAAATATGAATATAATGAAAATTACCTCTATTTTCGAGGTACAACAATTTCATTCGCAGGTCATCACCAGCCATAGCAAGAGAAAGAGAAGCCTCTCCAAGTAATGGATCCCTCCTTTCTGCTTGTTCCAATATTTCTATACACAAGCGCTCCTTGGGAGAAGCTTTTCCTTCCTCTGTTGACTTATGATAATCCATGGCCCTTGTAAGTCGTTTTGATATCTGCAGAGCCTTCCTACCATCTAAAGTAAGATCTGACAGCCGAGCTCCCTTCGTTAAGAGAGATACTATAATCTTAGGATCTTTCCGCATTGCAGCGACATGCAGCACGGTGTAACCCCTTGAATTTCTGCAGTTAACATCAGCTAATCCAAGATCAAGAATCTCAGTTGTAGTCTTTGCATCACAGTATGAAACAGCATAGTGGAGTGCATGCGCATCATCTAGATTAGTATGTGCCTCTTTCAGTAGCATTCTAACTAGCTCAACATCATCCGAGTCCAGAGCCCGATGTATTCTCTTTACATGTTTATCTAGTAAGTTACTGTTCTCAGGCACATTCAAACCAAGTTCCAAACGAGAATCCATGATTTTCTTCACAATGTATTGCGGCAAGGCTTTATCCAGAGTAACAATATCAACATTTGATTTCACAATAATCTCAACGCATCTTGTTAGCAATCTCTCACAAGCTTCACCACATATGTTTGCAACTGCTAGAATCACCAAGATGTCATCAGTTGAAACCTTGTCAAGAATGTCTAATAGGTGCCTCTGCAATCAAACAAAATAGCCAAACTAAAATTAAGAGATGAAACTGAGTAAAATGTAATTGGATTCCGTAATTGTATTCCATTAGCAGAAACCATACAGGTTTCATTCATTTATATCTTCTGTAATAGCAATCGCCGGTTCCTTTGGAAAGGAATGTAACTCTATCATGTTAATCATTTTAAACTCGACTAAATTCAAAGGTATCTGGTACCATAAATATCCATCCTAATATCATTAAATTTCAAAATGAGATTCATTTCCTTCCATGAGAATTAAGTACAGCTGATAGCACCATGCCAATATGATCAGAACTGATGGGCTATCAATGATCAACTTGGAAACATGATGATGGCCCTTCCAGTGCCTATGGTCTTAAATTATGTGCAGCTTTGGAAGATCCAAATACACTAAGCAAAACACACAGACAGTTGCATTTTTCCAAGAATAATGCTCAGAAAAAGAAAACGTCCTTGGCCATTTTAATTTCTTCAAATCAATCCATAGTACTTTCTTGCCACCTATTTGAAGGTGATGTTGGCAGTATTTGGCAAGAAGAAGAAGAAGAAGAAGAAGAAGAATTCAACAACTACTACACAAACACACTTAGAAACTGCTACATGAAAAACACTGAGCAACAACTATAAAACAAAGTTCGAAAGTAAATTCAGAATCAGTCTCTTAACTCTTACCTGATAAAGAGCCACCAACTCATTAACCTGGAATGTAAAAGAGGCATAAAGAACCTCAGTCAGGAGATCAACTGCAGGCCGGCAAGCAATATGGGAACAATCATCATCCACACAAGCACAAACATCTTTAGGCCAAGGCCTCACTTTCCCACAATATAAATAACCCAAGACTGTCATAAGTGAATCAAATCCAACATCATAGTCCTTAGCCAATTCCTTCAATTCAAACTTTGCTACCCCACTTCTGTCTTTAGCCACAGGACTCGAGAAAACACTCTTGAAAAAAGGACTTCTCGCAGATAAAATGCACCTGTGAACTGGGACTTCACGGTTGTAATTGGAGCTTGTGATTTTGGCATCAGCAAAGTAGTCAAAATCTTGGGAGTCAAAGATGGCTTCAAGGTTTCCTGATAGTTGTTGAAGAGCTACAATTTCTGGGTTTGTAAAAGGCTTTGAAGTTGAGGGAGTTTCTATGCAGCAAGTGCTACTTCCATTGCTGATCTCGTTAGAATCAGAGAAACCAATCCTATTATCCATCAACAACTGAAAGAAAACCAGAAACTATAGAACTTGGATTTTAAAGATTGAAAATTGGAGCAGATTGAACCTGTTTGAGACAAAAAGAAGCCAACTTTCTATATGAGAAGTCAGTGTAGAGAAACAGAGTTTTCATTCAAAAATTGGAAACAACTTTAGAGGACAAAAACTATCGGTACTTGATTCAATCAATCAAAGACTAAACAATAGGTTAAAAGAGATACATGCAGAGAGAGCGGGGGGTAAGCTGGGCACCATGATCAGCTAAGAACACGGGTGACGAGAAGAGGGTAAACAAAGAGACATGGAGAGAAGATACATGGTACACAGTAAGCTCTTTTTTTTGTGTGGGTGTTGTCATGAATCATGATTTGAGTTAAGGATTCTGGATTTTTTCCCGTACATCAGGATCAGACCCTCATCAATCTCTTTTCTTGTTTCAGCTCAACTTATTCCATACTGATCGTTGATCTAATCCTAATCAAACGACTGGGGGTGTTTAACAGCCAAATGACTTTGTAGTGGTCCTTCTGTTGCTGGAGCTACTACTATTGGCTATTGCATGGTTGAAATATGTTTTTGTCCGTTTTCTGCTTTCGTCACCTGCCCTGCTCTCCTTCTTATTCATTTAAACAAGTCGTACATACATTAATTAATTAAGGTTAAATCCTATTCTTAAACCAACATAATGTATTCAGAAAAAAACAAAAGTAAATAAATCTCTCAAAACTTGAATCCAAATAATTAAGAAATAGAATATATTTTCTTACAACTACTTGGGGAGAGGCCTTTGCCACTACTGCTTTTGATTCTGATCTTACGTGTCTTTCATTACAAGACTTCGTCCCTGGACATATATTTTGTCATTAATTTGTCTTTGTTGGCCTGACCAATCATTCACTACCTAAGAGGGCAAGATGAGACACAACTTCCAATTTCTGATGACAGACTACAGCTGAGCCCGTGTCAAGAATTTTCCAACTCCCGCGCTTCCAGTGTCAGAAAATAAGGTAGCCATGATGATGGCTCTACTGTCATCTCATGTTTTCTTCTTGCCTTAATTGACTCTGCTTTCATGATTTGAGTTATTTTCAACTTAACTGACAGGCATCTGTAGGCAAAGTGGTCATAAAAGAAAACGATGGTTTTGCCGGCTAAACATGATTACATAAATGAGTGTCGGCCACAAGACAACTGAGATTATGGAAGGCTTCACAAATTAGGAGTAGAAGAGTTCAACTATGCGACTGGAAAGTTCATGTCCTACACCAGTACCGCTCTAGAAAAAACAGAGGAATTAAGAAAAGTCCACTGCTTCATGCTTAAACATTCCACTTCATCAAAAGCTCTCTCTACTAGTTACTCAAATATATGGCATGAATTACGAGGGGTGGAAGCTTACACTGCATAGGTTTTGTCATAGGATAATAGCCTGATGAGGGGGGCACTGAAGTTGACTAAATCTTCATTTTGTAAGATTTCTCTTGAATACCTGACTAATAGAATCTACACTTCAATCCCTTACGGGAAATTGGAAGAATTATGGGGAGACAGGAGTGCAAAAGCAGAATTCTATTTCCTATCTATCAGAGAATAAAATGGTTCGCCAACTTTCCTGAGACGCAGCAACTCAACAAGAATTATCGGGTTTAGTGGCATGCATGGCCCCCCTCCCCTTTAAGTCTTGAGCTCAGACCCACCTAGTCAATGGGGAAAAAAAGCTAACAATGATCAAACCAAAATGTTTCTTGTAAAATTAAAATAGAATATCGGAGCTTTCCCATCAGAAACAGAAACTGTACTCATGAATCTTGCCAAATGTAAACAAGAAAATCTGTGTTACTAGACATTCAATAGATAAAATACACAGCAATGAAATGGAAAAATGAATCCAGTGAATTTCCATAATCAACCATGGTATGAGTTCTTACTGATCAATAACTGTGTTCTATTTTTCCTATGCTGTAGTACATTCTCAGAAAACAAACAAATATGAAAATTTTGCTCTGCAGAAGTATTAAATTAATCTCTCTTACTACCCCAGTTAAAGGAGCAAATTTTTTCCAACCCTTTCCCAATACAAGCTCCAAAACCACCTTCCTTCTTCGGAGAAGACACAGAATTGCTGGATTCTTTCTTACGATGGATTGTTTGAACAAGGGCTTCGACTTCTTCCTTTGCTCGTTGGAAAACGCTTGGACCTTTGACTTGATCAATTGGGGTACTATCATCAATGTCATCATTCCTTCCATGAGTTTCTATATGATGATGGACTGGTGACTTGCCATGGTGAATGATTGCTTCAATCTCTTCCTTTGCTCTTTCAATTAGATTGGGTGCCTTTGCCTTGACATCATTCTCTGCTAATACAGGAACAGCATATATGCAAAATAAGTGGTTTGATTCAAAATTATTTAGCCATATTGAAGCCATGTCAGACTCCAACTTCAGATACAACAATACAGCTCATGTCAGAAGCCATATCAGACTCCTATATATGTTACCTATCCTAAACCTCAAGTACCTATCCTAAACCTCAAGTGTGTTATCATCTTTATCAGGTTAGTACCAGCAGAAAAGATTGACAAGTTCTTCTGTAATTGTTATTGCTTATCGCTATCTAGTATCTAGCTTTCCTTGTAGCATTCCAAAGGTTATCTACTTCAGTGTATAATATGACAGATGCTGCTCAGTGCTCACTGTCAAGTGAGGAGAACCAAAAACTTTCTGACATGTTTTGGTATCAGAGCCCCTGCAACAACGGAGAGAAAAAACGGCCACAAACAGCAACATCTCTACCTCCTCTAATCCAAATACCTAACATTTACTACCACCCAAAACATTCAAAAGTTCACCACTCTATGTCCTTGAGACTGACATGGCTTCAATACGGCTCAATAAAAAATAAAAAGAAGAAAAAGTGAGAACATACTAAGACAGTATATGAATAGAAATAACAAGTGATGATTAACAATTTTTTTTTTTTACTAGAAAACAATAAGAATTAGACTCCTCCCATGTTAGGAATCAAAAGTTAGCCTAAAAAGGTTTGTGCAGTTGGTCATTTAGCCTAATGCCACTGTCCAATTCCGAATGACACAAACCATAAGTACACAGGTCATAAGCTGAACTTCCTCAATAGATCACAACCATCATAACATCTTAATCCATTGTAAGTATAAGAACCATGACAATACAACAAAAAGAAATCAAGTAAAGCACCTGCTTTCTCCAATCTTGAAGATTGATGCCTGAAAGAAAAGGAGAAGGCCACATAACAATAAGAAAGAATCCGAGCCCATAAAAGAACATCTAACATTGAGTTGTAATATATAAATGGTAATGAAGCAAGTGGGTTGTTGTCGATGCCTCTCGTCATGATTATTTTCTGAGTAAATCTTGGTTTGAACAAGAGCCTCAATCTCTTCCTTTGATGGGGTGCTGTCATCAATGTCGACAGTAGGCATGGATCGATGAGTTTCTTTATGACATAAATTGAGGGTATAGCGTAACATCTATCCCATTAAAAAGGTGTATTAATAATGATCGGGGAATTGAAAAAATCGTACCTGAGATGGGTTTGTTTTGATTCAGGTTCAGCCATTGATGTTTTGGTGAGAAATACTTTCTTTTTTTCTTTTTCTCACTCTGATTATCAGAAACCCGCGTACGCAGGCAGATGCAGAATAATATGTTACATGGGACAGAGAGAATCAGAGAACCTTTTAAATTTTTTTCCTTATCTGATCTAACAGTTTGTACTCCAAGTAAATTTGGGCCCTGCCCTACATCTGTGAGGGAATCCACTGTTCGAACACCGGCTTTCTTTTCTTTTTCCTAGGATTTTCTACGATTTCTTGATGATTTGTTTTTCACGTGTGTATACAAAACTTTTGAGGCATCGAAAAAAATGTTTTGTTCCTCGATTAATTTTTTATTTTATAAAATAAATTTTTATTTAATTAATTTAAAATAATTTGTTCTTCGTAACCAAATTTAAAACTAAAAGAAATATTCACTCATGTTTTTTTTTCAAGGTCAAGAGAGAAATTCATGTTATTTTTTTTATTTCGATCCATCAACTTTTTTTTTTAATTTGATCCCTTTACTTTAATTTATTTAAAATTTAACTTAGCAGTTTGTATATTAAAAGACGTTCTTGGTGCGTAGTTGAAGCTCCGTTTTGGAAAATAAAACAAAATTTAGCTAATATAAAATAATTACGTGTTAAGAGACCAAAATTAAAAATAAAACAAGTATTTGGACTGAGATAAACATGTAAAGAAAATAGACTAGTGTGTTCAACATACGTACTTGATGGCGGACGGCGTCTACAGTATTCAAGCGACACATAAGAAGTCTTTTGACGACCAAGCTGAAGCTTCTGCAGTGGCATTGAAAGCCTTACAACACACTCAATTAAATTTGCTCTTCATTATTTTTGCTATTTTTTATCTTTTTTTATTTAATTTTTTTTTTCCAATTTCATCCCTAAATGTTTTGTTTCATTTTATTCTTATGTCAATTTTGATCATTATTTTTTTAATTGCTATTTATTTTGTTTTTTTTTATCATTTTTTAATTGAGATTTTTTCCAATCTCATCCCTCAAAATTTTGTTGATTAGGAATTTGACTTCATGATTTTTTCAGGTTTGGTTTCTATGGGGTTAGTCTCAGCCTCATAACTTGGGTCACCAATTTTAAAGATTAGCTTAAGTTGACTTCGGTCTTTTTTAGGTTTTTTTTAAATTGTTTTTTTTAATTTTATCCTTTAATATTTAGTTAGTTGGGGATTGGGTTTCGTGGTTTTTTTCTCTTTCCTTTTATATGAGTTTATCTCAATCTCATGTCTAGGGTTGTGGGCTTAGTGGGTTAACCCGGGTTGACTCGAGTCCGTTTTTTCGTTGCTTTGTTTTTAGATTGAATTTTTTTAATTTCACCCTTCAACATTGAGTTGTCTAAGATTTGAGCTTCGTTGTTTTATTCAATTTGTTTTTTATGAGATTATCCCGATCTCATAATTAGATTACATATTTGGCATGTTGACTCGGTGGACTTGCATCGATTTTTTTATCCTTTTCTTTATTTTTTTATCAATTTCATCTTTCAACATTTGATTTGTTAAAAATTGAGCTTCTAGTTTTTTTCATGTGTGTATATAGAGATTTTAAGGCGTCGAGACAATGTTTTGTCGCTCGATTAATTCCTGATTATGCAAAATAAATTTTAATTTAATTGATTTAAAATAATTTATGCATCAAGAACCAAATTTAAAGCTTAAAGAAATATTTAGTTTTTTTTTTCCAACATCATGAACTGATTTGCATAGTCAAGAGAGAAGTTCATGTCCCTTTGATCCCTCAACTTTTTTCAATTTGATCTATTTGCATTGGATTTATTTGAAATTTAACTTTATAATTTGTTTTGGTTACCTTGGTACGAGGATCTTGCAATATTGAGGGAAATTCTTGGCGCTTGGTTGGTTCTCGATTTTGCAAAATAAAACAAAATTCAACTAATATAAAATAATTATGTGTTAAGGGGCCAAAATTGAAAATAAGACAATTATTGGGACTTTGGTGAATGGATAGGGAAAATAGGCTAGTGTGTACAATACATGCGCTTGATGACGGGCGGTGTCAACAATATTCAAGCAGCGCATGATAAGTCTTTTGGCTGCCAAACTAAAGCGTTTGCAATGGCATTGAAAGCCTTGCAACCCACTCTTCCAAGTGGTACGCCACGTGTTGGTGGAGGCGCGACAGTTGGACTTTAACAAGCTTTTTCCTTCTCCTTTCTCATCTCCTTGAGAATTGTATTGGCCTAACAAAATTTTCATGTCATTTTTTTTTTGTATTGGTCATCATTTTTTTTATTGTTATTTATTTTGTTTTGAATTCTTCATTTGATTGATTTTTTTTTTCAATTTCATTCTTTAGCATTTGGTTTCATTTAATTCTTATATCAAAGTTGATGTTTATTTTTTTGATTGCTATTATTTTTTTTCTTTTTCAATTTCATCCCTAAGCATTTTGTTTTATTTTATTTTACTTTTATCAAATTTGATCATCGTTCTTTTGATTATAATTTGTTTTGTTTTTCATACTTTTTTTATTGAGATTTTTTCCAATCTCATCCCTCAATATTTTATTGAATAGGAATTTGGTTTCATGATTTTTTCAGGTGTGGTTTCTAAGGGGTTACTCACGGCCTTATGACCTGGATCATGAATTTTAAAGATTAGCATGGGGTGACTTTAGTATTTTTTAAATCTTTTTTAAAATTAATTTTTTAAAATTTTATATATAATATTAAAACTTATTTTAAAAGTAAATAAATATCAGCACTAAAAAACAATTAACATATCCAAATGAAT
>Ga0307511_10004157_pt1 | contig 14783 bp, 6 predicted proteins | sample 13_EM_MG_FD_200266 | JGI IMG/M metagenome (GOLD analysis project Ga0307511, IMG submission 200266) | Populus trichocarpa ectomycorrhiza microbial communities from riparian zone in the Pacific Northwest, United States - 13_EM | ecosystem: Host-associated > Plants > Roots > Unclassified | place... | reverse complement strand
TTAAGAGATATGACTTTCTAATTTATATACACGCAGGAAGTAAATACTCACATTTCGCTTTTTTCCATATGCTCCTTTGGATCTTTTCCGAATCTGAATCCAGTCTCCATATAGCAAAGCCAACTATAGGGGAATCGCATTTTTTGCAGTTTGATCTCCATCGTGGCATCTTCTGACTGCCACTCTTAGACTTGCCACATCTTGTCTCTGGTGGTGTGGGTTTCTCCAAATTGGTATTGTCCACCTCCGGATTGAGTTCCAGAACATCAAACTTCAACTTGGGATTTGCAGCTAACACCCGGAGTTCTTTGCGGTAGGATTTTACTGTGTCCTTTGGATATTCCTTGGCTTTCGTTCTCACAAAGGAATATACCGGAGATGTTTGGTACCCTTCTTGTGCGAGTTCCGCTAGCTGATCGATGTCCCGTGTTTTGGCTTTCCGAATCTTATAAGCCATCTGCTCTCGTTCCTGGGGCATTGTGCTGCTGCCCTTTGAAATACAAGAAACGTACAAGAGCCACTCGAAACAAGCTTAAGCTTAAGGAAGAAGGGAGCAAAACGTGCTTGACACTTCTCGTTCATCTACTTCTTCTAGTAGAACTTGCACAATATAACATGTCCCTATGGGTGAATATAAATGATGCCTATGAGCCCACCCGGTCTGGATAGCTCCGGCCCTTTAACATGTACCTACAATGTCGTATCCCGACAGACAGACACGTAAGTGATGTTCAAAAGGCAGCTGTTTCTGATACCGAATACTTCCCTTCAATAGGCTAGGCGTAAACCTGCGTTCGAACTTTTGTAGTAAACTTTACAAGCATCGGAAATGAATAGCGAACTAGACGTCTATCCCTCAAACCGGAGAAACTGGGCTGCCTGAGGGCGTTGACCGGTTGAGCTTTTCGCACCACGTTACACAAACTCCATGGTCCACCCAGTTACGTAGGAGCTTCACATACTAACAGCTCCTATACCGGTGCAGTGTTCGGAATGAAATGTGCTCAATAAAATTCAACTTATAGCGATACCCCACGTTCTACTCAAACTATTCAGGCACCAATCGGGGTTTTGAAGGTTCAGTAGATCTACGTTTAGATCCACCACTGTACCTGGAAAACAATCCGCCTGTAACTTTGTCTCAGTTTCGAACTCTATGCATATATTGTGAACCTGCTCAGCTACCCAGCATGAGACTCCTGAGTGAACTTGCAGTTCAGAGCTTTGGGCTCATTTCCAATGCTTCTGGTACCTCCGCGTATAATAATGCTAAAAGAACCCAAACCTTACGTGTGCCTCCCAGGTTTTTGAACAACCTCTTTGGGCATCGGGAGCCGATGGGGCTCAGCGGCAGATGATATTGATGTTAAGTAGAGATTGTCTGAATACGGTAATGGGGATTGGGAGAGCTCCGCTACCTATTGTACCAGTGGTACCCGCACCGCTCTGCATAATATGCAACGTCTGGCCAGTGCGAGACATACAACTGCCTAAGACATGCAGATACACGGGTAGTGTGGTCATAAGCACTCGTATTGCAAGCTGGATAGAGGATAGGTGCCTGCAGCTCTACGGATTTGGATCTTAGACTGCCCTAGTAATCAAATTGTCACCTCAGCGGAAGGGTGGTTACCGGTTGAGAACTTTACATTCTGAAACCAGGGGTGAGGCGTATTGTTGACATCAGATTGAGGGGGTTTAATAATCCATTATACAGTTGACCAATCTGCTACCTAGGTATTCAAGTATAGTCTTGTGCCTCATGTTTGTCTGAAATACCCCAGAGAAAAGACATGGGAAATGCTTGTATCTATATGGAAAGTGCTGCACCTTAAAGTTCAGCCCTATAAAACCCAGTTTATACAGTCTGGTGGCAAAAATTATCAAACCCTGCATAAAGATGCAATGTATGTCTTGCTCCTAACCCATACAAGATTAGCCAATATGCAGTGATTGGGTCTCGTTATGCAGGGGAGGGAATGATATTTTCTGCTACCTAGCTGTATTGGCCAGTTTATGGGTCAGATCCAATGGTGAAATCAGGACAGTTCAAGCAGAGCATTTTCTAGCTGCAGCTTCATGACCAGAGGAGGCTCACATCTACCTAGGCTAAATAAGCGCAAGAGTTGTCTCACTCGATATTTTACCACTGGATCCTTATGCACGCCCGAGCCTTCGCATCTCCTAGCTTCAATTGTAAAGTACATGACACAGCAGTTTCCTACTTACGTTACTTTCACTACTCTATCCGGCCATAGGGTTAGCCCAGTATCGCACCTACTGGAGTAGGTTATTCCATGCAATCCTATAATCGAATGTTTCGCCCCCGCAGAAGTTTCCGAGTTTGTACGCTGTTTGGTAACTGTCTATGTATGTAGCTCAGCCTGACGTCGATCTCCCGTAAATATATTCGACCACGAGGCTTCATTCCACATACATTGACCGGTTTAGTACACGGGCACAAGGGAAAGAGATTGCTAGCGCTGTGGACTGAGACAGCCGAATTCTGCTAGTTGAAGTCCCATATGCACTACATATGCAGTGATTTGTATAGATTTGTATGGAAACAACCCTTGCCCGCCAATGGTCGATCTCAACCAGGCTAGCAATCTCTTTCCCTTGTACCCGTGTATATGGTATTTATCATGACCAATCGGAACAATCACTGTGTTGTTTCATCTCATTGCTTTTCATACATGTGGCAATTGGCTGCTGCCAACGTTAACGCTTGAGATACCAATAGGACAAGCGACCGTTTTGAGCCTCGTAATATGCCACATCATCCGTCAGAGTAGGGTGTGGGAATTAAGTCGCAATGAGCCCCTACTATAAGTTGTCATTGGTATTTCCCGGTGTCCTGAGTTACTCTGCTAGACCGTCAGAATATCATAAAACAATCCGGCTATAGGTGCTGGGTAATTGACGTGGGTGGGCCTTTGCATTTACCTGACCACAAGGGTGTATATGTGTAAAAACCTTGCTATATATTAAAGATTAACTTTCAGAGTACACGTGCCCCGGTATACTATACGGAGTAATTAGAATTCAGGGTAACGGATCTCTATGATTGATACATCTGAGGCCCAGGTGCATTAAGCTTGTGAGGGATTTTCCGTGTGCGTCAACCCCTCACATCCAGGGATCCATTTAAGACATGCCTTTTTTCATCTGCATGTGCCCTAAACATGCATTTTGAAAACCTTTTGCCTAGAAAATCGTCGTATTGTTAATGAATTGCCTTTGGATTCTCCAATATTCGCCTCAATGACGCAGGTTGTCGGCCAGGAGTGACCTAGAAAGAAAAAACAATTCTAGATCCTCCAGGCGAAGGTGGTTCACGAGACCAAGAGGCAGGTATACTTTATCTTCTAGTTCATTCTATACTTATAAATATATGTGAGATTTACTCCTCCAGAGGGGTTCTGATATCATTACAAGAGCCTAAGAGCCAGTGGAGAGCCACTAGTTCACCTCATCAATCGGAAAAAACTATTGCTTCCCGGTATGGGAAATGTGACCGCTCAATATGAGTGGATAGATTGGGTATTATTGTTGATCGACTTCAAATCTCTCTCAGTCCTGTGGTGGCCCCTTGCTGCTAGAAGCACTTTTGCACACCATCACACAATTCTCCGGTCCTCATTCTCCATCTTAAATTATTCCTCTCACGTGACAACCACGTCACGGTAGTTGGTTTGGGTTCCTTTTTTTAAAGGTCTTATAATGCATTTATGGTTTGGTCTTGGTTGCGGCTGATCGCGGAATAGGAGTCACATAAGCTCTAATTTGGGGTTATTACGTTCATGATTTAGCGGTACTAGGAAGGCCACTCAGAATATCTGCTACGTGGAGTCTCATCTTAGAGGCTACGTGGCGCTTCAGGGTAACTACTTGTGGGTTTAGCTTTCGAGCTAGGCATTTAAAACAATGCAGCCTGCGCCAAAGCAGGCGCTCAACGTGGCACTTCAGGGTAACCTATGAACCTTGATTTAGCGTCGTTTCTAGACTAAAGGAACACAAATTTGAAGGGTTTACAAAATCTGCGCTGGCCCCTACAAGGAATAATTGTACAATCCCACCTTCTCGAAATCCTCTTTCAGTTTGTAACCTAACATATAACATATCCTTTAGAGCTTGGAATCCGCCATAACTACTTTATCAGTAACTTGAGTTTCTTATTTTTTTTTAGGCCGGACACTTGAGACGTCATTTCTATGTCTATTTTGTACCTATTTATCTCTCGCGGGACGGCGAATTAACTTGCCAACCCTTGGGTCGTCATACGGATGTGGATACCCCAATCTATGTGTGCACATGAGGCTTGGCGCACTAATAGGCCCCACACGAGTTATCGAAGAATTCATAGCAATCGAATCGCTCCAGGTACCACGCCACTAGAAGGAAGCTGATCGGGGAGATGGCAACCTGGTAAGAGCTGGATCAGCCGATATAGCACAAGGAGGAAGATGGGGAATACTTGGACGAAGTGTAAGGCTTCTTCAGCTACCTATATTCCTAGCTGGCGCTATAGAATGACGGCCTGCGCAGACGAGTTTGAGGATTTCCTTGAGACACGGATTTCCTTCGCAATCCCTCGTATATGTATCTATCCGCGCGGGCTGGCAGATTAACTTGCCTGACCCTTGAATCCACCGGGTGGTTTGTCATGGCCTCTTCACTGGGGCCGCACGCGAGTCCTGAGATTTTTGTTTAATGAAAAACCAAAACAAATAGCAATCGAAGCACGTGTCTGGGGCTGAGCGCGGGAGTACTGGTCTGTTTGTAAGTGCGAATATATATACCCGTAAAACTCATTTCCAGGCGCCTGAGTAGGTGTGCACTAACCTATTGATCACAAGATCTCATAGAATAGTTTACCCGAGTAGTACCGCAGATTCAGATATTGCATGCGTGTGTTTTCGTACTGGTAATAATTAAGGCTTCCTCATGTGGACAGACTACATAATTGCATAAGTTACATGTAGTTTGATTGTTTTAAATTTTGCTAGTACTTATTCGGCGACTGCTGCTTTGGGAAGCTGAAGGGTTCTATTTACTGTTAGTTATCTTATCCATTGCAGTCTCAGCACTATAGAGCACTAGTATTGCTAAATATATAATATCGATCATAGAATAAAAGGAACTAGTATGGTCTAAATGCAAGACTGATATTGATATCGATTCCGATATGTATCACTATGAGAATCAAATACCTGTAGGTGATAAGTCGGGTAGATAGATGCACGACCTGGATCGAGACTAGCACGGCCAATACTGTATCAATATCAATATCTAGTCTGATTGCATTTATATCTATTATATCACAGCTGGATACGCACATACGGTCACATCGATATCGATACACCGGAACCAGAATACAGGTCCAGTATCGTTCACGTGAGTACATATAATCCCGGAATATGAGCATTTGAATTCGATGATATGAATTAATTACTCAAAGTTACAACATTGGCATCGAGTGATCAAAAAAGAAAAGTACACAAATATTGTGTTGTCTGTATCCATGCAGTGTTATGCATTAACCCACCAAGCACAGGTTGATGTGCCAACCAGACTACTTATGGGTCGACAACAGTGGCCAAATTTTTTAGATATGCCTCGATTTTCAAACTCGATGAATGCATAGCCTGCAGAAAGTATGAGCATTCTGAGCTCGACCATGCATATAAGTACGGTAGATCGTGAGATAAACCATGCTGTATTAAAATGAAAACCGCAAGGTTCAGGAACGATATCATTAAAGGTTAGGTAAAGCACTTCCTAGCGCTTAGTTGAAGATTGATAAAAAAGCCAAACCAAGAGGCATGGACTTGACATAAGGTCGGTGAATAGACTTAAAATTCCATTACCCTATCTCGGCGGGGATATTCTGCCAAAAGAAAGCACGGAAAAGGAATCGAGATCTGCATAGGGGGAATACGGATCCCTCCATCGGAACCACCAACCAGACCAATTACAATCCCGCGATACCTTCCCCTGCTGGTACTTTCGCATCATACTCCAAACCCAATCTGACTCCCATCCCCGGATTTAATTTCACCTTCCACACGACCTCACCATTCCTTCTCATAGCTGCAACTGCACTACCCCATTTTTCCTCTTTGACAATTGCTGACTTCCAAAACGGCTGAAACTCTTGTTGCTTTGGCTGGGGCTGGACTTGAGGTTGAAGGGGAGGAGGCGGTGGTGCACCGCTATGCTTCACGGTTGAAGACCTTCCAATATTTGAGAAGAGTGATTTCCGTTTTGTTTTCCCTGTACTTTGGTACGATATACTGTCATCATCACTAGGTGCCGACGTAGATCCCGGGGGTACTGGTAGCTTCTGCGGAGACGCGGGCTGTACTACTACCGGCTTCGGTACCTCTTCTTGGGCCATAATAGCGGAGAAGCCCTCGACATAAACGCCGGTACCAGTCGGCACTGGGTGACCCATTCTCATACTCGAGCCCTCCCCTCCACCTTCATCACCCTCGCCCATCTCAGGTTCCTCCTGGATTGCTTTTGCATTCTTGGCTCCTGGTGCGAGAAGTGGTGGGGGGGGCTTCAAACCCCTGGGATAAGTGACTGTAACGACCAGTTTTGCATCTTCGCTAACTGGAACTTGGTCACAAACCATCAACTCAATTGCACCTCTATCCAGGCGATTGTTACGGATAACCGTGCTACGTCCATAGGTCGCCATCATTTCCTGTTGGCCTTTGCCCCAAGAAATCATAGAACTGCCAAAGAGCCCTCCCCCAGCTGCATTCTTTTGCGCATTGCGTCTGATGGAGGGTTTGGCATAAGTGACGGTCACAGACTCATCTATGCCTAAGGGAAGATTGAAAATACCCCCAGGATAAATAGTTCTTGGTAGTGGGGTGCTACCAACAAAAGTTCCATCGAGGGTCACTCCAACTAGCCCCTTCCTCAAGGTTGTGGAGGAGTCATTGAGAATCCTTGCCTTGAGATATGCAGCTGCGCGGAGCTTAGGCGTGGAAGCATAGGAAAGTTGAATCTGGCTCAAAGCCATCGTAAGAATAGTGTGTCGACGCACAGCAGACGTTGACGTTTCAAGGTCACCGACGGAGCCATGGGTAGAGGGTATTGTCATGCGATGCGGTAATGAGTAACTGCTCGTCAACCCTTGTGTGACAAAATTTGGTCTCGGCGCGGGTGGTTGAGCGGGCTGATGAGTCGATGACAATGTTAAAGTGCGAGTGAGTGTCTCTGCCATGGAAGCAGCTTCATCCTCGGATTCAGACGACTCTCCGTCGTCAACTTCTGTGCGGACTCCTCCTCCACCGTAACCTGGCGAGTCGAATATACCATAGCGATTAATGCTCTCAGTGGTGGCACTAGGAGCCGAGCTATAGCGCTTAACACCTTTGCTTGTCCCCATAACCAGCCCCCCCGGAGCCTTCCATGCACTGCGCCTATATTGCTGCTGCATAGGTTGGACAATTTTCCTCTCCTCCTTTTTCTCCTTATCTATACCAGCTTTCTCCTGCGAGCTATATAACCCACCATAAGTTCTGTTTTTCAGTATAGCTGCTGCGGAATCCCCCTCTCCATGACCCCCATGGCCATACCTGTTCTTATAGTGCCCGGCGGCCGCCGCGATTGAGGTTAGGCGAATTCGCCATGGCTCAAGTGTGGGCGCGCCATCCTGCAGCCCGGTGAACACAGTTTGTGATGTTGAGAGAGTAATTAAAGCGTCTTTCCATGTTTCGTAGGTGCGGTTCTGGAAGTGAGCATGGTAAGTCAGATGTGCCGTAACTTTACCGGCCTTAGGATTTGCAATATCTGTCGCAGAGTCGGCATCACCCGCGGAGGAGATCACAATATCGTAACGGGAGGCCCAGCCTGCATCAGATACCGCTATTGAAATATTAGCCGTGTGCATACTTATGCCAGCGTAGTTTGCATTGGAGTTTTGGCAGCACTCACTATACTTTAATTCCAATTCACCCTCAACGTCGCACGTTACTTTGCTCGAATCCTCCCCGTCGTCACTTTCCTCCCTGTCGATCCATACCCTGACGCGATACCATTTCTCTGGTGCTTTTGCATCTTTATCCACCTTCCCTTCTTCCCTCAGCCTTTCAAGTTCTTCCTCTTTTTTCCGAATTCTTTCCTCTTTAGCTTTCAGCTTCTTCCTTAACACCCTAGTAGATAGCTTTTGCTTTTCTTTCTCTAATTTTGCCAAAAATTTCTCCCATACCTCAAGCTCCACTACGCAGCCCGCCCGCTGGGCCATGAGGTCAGAACGCCGTACAGAGTAAGTGTTCAGGAATTGCTCGACAGAACTTGTAGAGCGGTCCCCTAATGACCCCTTGGATAGCTCTTTATCGGTCAAAGTAGTACCCCATCTTTCAAGGTAAGCGAGTTGCCTTTCACAGGACTCTGCCTTCTCCCTACGATCCTTGAGCTTCGACTTCAGATCCTGAATCTTTCCACTCAGTTCCTTCAGGGTAGGAGTGTCATTATCAGATACTGTGGGTTCCTCCTCAACTTCGTCATTATCACTGTCTGGTTCCCATGAAACAACCTTGTCCCTCTCACCATTCTCCTCCGCTCCCCCAGGGGCCGGCGGCTTTACGAGATCTACTGTCATATCTGCAATGAGCAAGATTTTGCCCTCTGTTAGGCGACCGGAAACCTTGATGCTGTTCTCATCCGCCCGAGGGGTCAGCTGGTGAAGGATAATTTCATTTCGACCAGGCTATCGAGAATGATAAACCAAAGTTAGCCTAATTCGCCTTGAATATCTTTTAAAGTGGCCAGATAGAATCTGAGGTTTAACATGCAAGTCACGCACCTTTAGGATAATTCCTTTGATGTCCCGGACTACAGTGGCACGAGCTGGGTAGATAGTCACGGAGCTAGTTGGTAGCTGAGGTAGACTGAATTGTTGACGGTGTATATGCGGAGCTGGGCTGTCCTGTTCGGAGAGTGTTGCAGCCATCATGCAGCTGGTTGTGGGGATGTAAATGTAGAGAAAGCAGTCAGGTATTCAGGTATTCAAGTATCAATGTATCAAGTAGTATTAGTGAGTCTGAGCTGGTCCTAGAATCTAGCATGTGGGAATGCTTGATGATTTAAACCTTCAACTTGCAGAATGAGATGCGATGAGCCACACTTAGTTGAATCACTCGGTTGAATCACCAAATGGAGGCTGTGATATGTGTAGTTACTCTACTGACGGGTTGGGCACTAGCTTGTATGGGAGAAGTGCTTTGGCGCACGGAGTTCTTGATCCCCCCTCAAGTCAAATTCCATACAAAAAACTCAGATAGGTTTAGCTGTCCAACTGAACCATCTGTCAGACTGAGCCGTCAGTTGCGGCCTTATTAAATTACCCATCTTGATAATGGAGAAGATCAACAGGATTGAGGCTTAGAAACCAATTCTGTGTAACAATCAAGCCATCGAGTACCACCACACTTTCTGCAGTGTTATGTTGACAGAGCTTGTTAATGACCGGAGTAACTACACTCTAAAATACGAATATTGGGGTTGACTCAGTCATCTCGCACGGACGACCTCGTGGTGATACAACACCACGATCCTGGGGTCCAACCTAAGTTCACATTTACTGCCATGAACAATGGAGTGGCCGATAGCAGTAATTAATTGTACTCGAGATCCATCATAGATCATCAATATATTGATAGCGAAAGCTTATTTATCAAGCTACGGGATCTAAGCTAACATTTGTCGCTGCTGAAGAAGGTTCGCATGTTACTTTGACGGAGTTCTCCACTACGTAACATTATGCCAAGACCCTCTTGCTCTTGTTAATCGGACTTTAATGTGGGAAATACAGTACATACATTATAACCTGGACGTACGCCAAGCTGTAGTTACTCCGTCTGCACATCTGCAGATCTGACAAATTTGTATGTTAAAGGACTGGGTAAACAGATCTAATGATTGTCAAATGATGGCAAATTTTTTCAGTTTGGAAGTCGAGGCCTAGGGCAACCCCTAGGCCTTCGGAGCGAGAAAACAAGACAGTTTACTTAGTTAGACTCACAAGTATTCGATATACAAGCTGACAAGGCTCCTACAAACGAAATACAGAACTTGCAATTGGTGGGGAAGTTGCGACTCAATCGCTACAGCAGCCCCCATAGATTCACAGACGGTTCATGAAAGTCATGTTGCCCTTCTACAAGGGTATCAGAAAAGTGACCGGAATCCGGTTGTTACTTAAATACCCAAGTACTCTATATATACTCAATTGTGTACATGTGTCTGGAACACTCATACCCATATATACCCCTTTGCTTCAAACTGCTATATCACCCTTTGCCAGTGGCTTGCAAGGCAAATGGTATCAACATTTTCCTCAGAGAGGCGTTTCCACTTTGCACGAATCTCCTCACCCAGGCCACAATTTGAATTCAATGACCCTGCAGCAGTGTCTCACCGGACTAGAGTTGCTGAACTGAATGTTAATATTCCCGCCCCAGAACTGACTTGGTACCGGAATTTTGCACAATTCTTTGAGCCAGATGAGAGTCCAGCCCTGTAACATTGACTTGCATCTCTCGAGGAACTCTACTCATCGATTGCATTTAGAAGCTCGATTCAGCCTGTTGGTTCCAGCTTCCTGGTCTGCACGCCGTAGGGCATACATTAGTATATGGTACGCCACTTTAGATCTAAACCCCATGGCAGCAATAAAAATCAAATCTCGGGTTTACCCCACTTTAGACTACCTTGAAGGCCTTTGGACAACACAACATTCAGATTGCCCTCTGCTTTTGTTCCGCCCAGTGGACCGTGCCCTTGAGGTTTGAGTCGGGATCTACGACTTGCAGGCACAAAGTATACATCTTCAAATTCCGAATTGCTTGTAGACTCACTCAACGAACTGTGACAGATACATTAATAACAGTCCATCACAAGATTATACCATAGGTTAGTTTGGAAGCCGAGATCTCTACTTAGGGTTTAGGAGCCGGTATCTGAAGCACATCTCCAAAAAGCCGTCAGAAATTTGACTCTCATGCGCTTCAACGTGTACTCGACAGTACTGATCGTTAGATGTTGCATGACTGAGTGTCTCCGAACCAGTCACACCCGCCTTGCAAAATTTTCGAGGCAGTGTCCAATCATCATCGTCATATCTTTGGATCCTGGGCGTTATCCTAGGTTTAGTTACACTCGATCCAGTTGTCAGGGGTACAGGTTGCTTGGAACATACATTAAACAAACCTGAACCAAACAATCACCTCACAAGTAGAGGACTCACACTACCGACTCCATAATAGTTGAAGAGCTTACTCTTGAATAGTATCTCCGGATAGCTACATGGATGTGCAGATATTCTGCATATCACCCCTTGCCCCCATGGATGACACAACCGCCGCAATTCTGCGGCCGCAGCATAGTGGACCAAGTTAACTGCTAATGGTGGTCCTATTCGTCCTCCACTCCACAGACGTAGGTAAGGCCACCGGATCGCTGATCCAGTCGGCATTATTTATCGAGAAAAATGTCCGTGGGGAGAGGGCTTTCTCTATATTGCTCATTTGCAGGATTTCTCACACCTTCTACTCAACACATGATCAGCATCATATCCATCTCTAGGGGCTTATGACCTACATATGAGATCCAAATTTGCTCGATACTGATCGGTTCAACACAGTGCCCTTTCTCATCTGTCGAACTGTTCAACGAGCCTTGTCTTTCGCAAATTGATCAGCACTTGCTGCTGCCTTAGAACCTACATCTGGAGGTGTGTGGTTGCATCAAATATTGGCAACGGTCAGAATTTGCTAATGTTCCCCAAAGGTGGTCTGTTTAGAAATTGTTTATTTACAACTTTTCCACCCCCATATTAGGGCTCTATTCACGAATCGAGACTATCTAAACACTTCACTTTTGAAATCGCGAAAGGGGTAGGAGATATCTCAGCGACAACCAGCACTCACTGGCATCTTCCGCACAACAACGGTCCCTGATAATTATAATTTCTCCGACCTTACGAACGAAACGAGTCACGAGACAGTCTAAAAAGTGCGCTCGAATTTGGTTTTGAGGCAGAACTACTTTGGGGAATTTCCTCATGTGTCAGTACGAGCTATGGGTATATACTCGATGCCGCTCCAGCAGTCCTCCAGTCCCAGCACTTCTACCATCATTCCCACAACAATATCTCTGCCTACCGCCAGACCAGCTGGAGGCCGACTCCCCAACGTATCCTGTATCCTCACTCGCGCACACATGGCCACACACTGCTTATTACCGGGTTACTAAGTGCCTGCTTTCCCCAGAGTGTGCACCTCCGAGTTTTTCATACTTGGCTCCCCCTCCCCCACCAAGCCCAAGGGTCATGAGGAAGGTCGCTGTGGTTCAGACACCTTCTCCAGGGAACCTACAACCTCCACAAACACAAGTAACCTCCCAAGAACCCTCTCAACCTGGGTCACCAGTATTGGGCTCAACTCCCCAACCCGAATGTACTGGAACACCACCACTACAAGGGCCCCTTATCACTTCCCATGGTGTAGTTCCGATACGTGTCCGGCATTCATACTGCCATACATGCTACGAGATCCTTCGTGAAACAATTGACGGGGATGGGGAATTGTGCTTTCCCATAGGATCTAACAACTGGCTCAGTCATACTGGGAAAAGCACTGGCAGATGTTGGAGGATGGATGAGAGAGCTGCTCGGGGAGATGTAATCGTTGATCTCGATTATTCCACTGGCATTGATTGGGGCGTTGAGTTTGACCCGGCCTCAGTTGGCATATCCTGGACCGCAAGCTCTACAAGACCAACGACGCCACTACCACAGCTTAAGCAAGATATAGCATCATTACGTATCGACTCACAGATCGTTCCTGTTAAATCAGAGCGAGAGCTAAGGGCACAGGAAGCAGCGAGGGAGCTAGCGAGGGAGAGGGAGGCTATGAAGGAGCGAGCTGCTCAGCTTGCTCTACGGCACGCAATGAGCAAAGAGTTTGAAAAGAGGAAGGCCAGAATCGCAGCAGAAAACATGAGAAAGCGGCGATGGAAAGGGTGGGAAGCGTGGGGTGCGCCGTATGTCGTGCCTTCCCCGAGGGTGGCTCGGGCAGGAGCGTCATAAAGTGGCGGAACTGGGTACGCTTCTGAGACAGAAGTAGGACTCAGCCAATACGCGGGCAAGGGGTCAGGTTCCGGACGATAAATATAAATTTCAATACACCAAGTTGGACGATTGCTATGGGATCTAGGATGACATACAGGAAGGGGGTAAAATGTGTCAGTCAGCTGTGACAAAGTAGCTTGGGGGGCTATGTTGACTGGATGGCTTGTTTGCATGGATTGACAGGCCATCGCGGGGCTGGCAGAAAATTTCATGCGGCTGGGTTAACCGTTTCATATGTACCGATCTACTGGGTTTTGAAAGTGCAGACGAAACGTGTTATAGGGTGCTTACGTTGATTTATTACATTCATTTTTATTTGTTTTCTCCGACGTAGGCGTTTTTACCGCTGATCTTGGTTTTGGATGGACTGGGTGGTTTTATTTGGCTGATTGCCAGTTGGGAAGGCTCAGACTACCTGAGGCCGGGGTTGGACTTGAAGGACGCTATTGGCTGGTCCAACCTCGAATACATATTCTAGCGGGAATATTTTGGTGAGGGTTTTATACATACCGGTATTTCTTGTAGAGTTGGCCGGGAGGCCCGATAGCTATAGTGAGTAGGATAATAGAAATGATAATTGGTAATTGGTAATTTATCAGCTCGAGATCGTTCCCAGGGCCACCACAACCGTCTTCGCTAATAGAGTTCAGCATGCACTACTTTTGAGTGATTTCCTCTCGTGACCTATCCTAGTTACCTGCAGGTACGATTAGCTAAGTTAGTTATAGGGTACTAGGCCATGAGGAGTCAGCTCCATCTATGAAACCAGATTTAGTGGGGTCAGTACGGTCGTAGGTATGTATATATGTTCTGGGCCGCTCGCGGACAATTAATATAATTACTCAATTTGGCAAATGTCAATCGAACAAAACATTCCGCTACACTCAAAACTCCCTACGTAATTATTTTTGACCGACCCTATCCACATCACGTACGCTTCCTTTTAGTCAGAGGGAGACTGCAGACATAGAATAAGCGGATAATTCCAGGAAAATTTCCTCAGGCCCTTCGAATGAAGAACATGCTGATGACGGTAACAACTCATCATTTCCATTTCTTATGAGGTATGTAATGGAGAGGAGGATGCTAAGTTCATTGCTATTGTAGAAACCTACAACGTTTCCTATGCAATAGGTATTTGAAATTAATTTCTTATCCACGAGGGGTTTGAATCTACCGAAGTTCTTATACATGAGGGCCTTATGGCTCGGCAATCAGGTCCGGCCACCTTGTGCTGAATATTAATGCACTGTATGGAATTCAGTGAAGTTTAGAACAATGATAATATCTTTTGTCTACATCTTATGGCATCATTTCTTTTTACCTTAGAAAAAACCCCACTGTTTCCTACTTATAGGATCTGGGTAAGGCGCAAGGCACTACATCCTTAATCGCAGGTGCTTTCTTGTATGCGGATTTCTATGGTACCTTCAATTCCATAATTTTAAACAAAATCGAAGCAGGTTCTAGACTTATGCAACAGTTAGATGCTGTTTTACATAGGCGGATCGGGTGTTCTGACCCATACGTCAATACGGCCCATTCATCAATGGGCCCAGCCCACCCATCAATCTGACGGCTACAACAATATTTTAATATAATTATCTCATATATTCGGAACTATTGAGAATTA
>Ga0307511_10004156_pt1 | contig 14784 bp, 15 predicted proteins | sample 13_EM_MG_FD_200266 | JGI IMG/M metagenome (GOLD analysis project Ga0307511, IMG submission 200266) | Populus trichocarpa ectomycorrhiza microbial communities from riparian zone in the Pacific Northwest, United States - 13_EM | ecosystem: Host-associated > Plants > Roots > Unclassified | place... | reverse complement strand
AAAAGTAACGAAACCGGTTTTTTTAAAAACCGAACCGAAACCGGTTCAAACCGATCGGTTCCGGTTTGGTTCGGATTTGCTTGGTTTTTCCGGTTTGACTCGATTTTTTCCAGTTTGGCTCCATTTTTTTCTGGTTTGGGTTCGGTTCAGTTTTCGGTTTCAGGTTTATAAAACCAAAACCAAACCGAACCGGTCGGTTTTTTAAAAATTATAATCAGTTATATCAGTTTTTTTTCATAATTTGGTTTTTCGGTTATTTTTTTTCTGATTTAATCGATTTTTCAGTTTTTTTCTCACCCCTGGATATAATAATAAACAATAATTTAAAAAATCAAAATTATACGTACCAACCAAACTGAGCCTCCTGTTATTGCATAAAATAAGCGCTTTTAACGGAAAACTTTAAGTACTTAATTGAAAACAAAAATAGTTTAAAAACTCAATTGGAAATGAATGGATAACTTGGGGACTCATGTGTGACTTCCTGAATAAAGCCAATATGCTTTATCTAGTTTTCTTCACTATTCCACGATTTTCTCCTCTCTCTCTCTCGCGTTCTTTTTCAAAGCTTCAGAATTTCCGTTCTGGTAAGCTCTTTCTCTCTCTACTTTCTATCTCTAAAAACTCGCGCATTGAAATAATTAGGTGATTTAAGCGTTCTTGAAATGGAAAAAGCAGTTGTTAGTGCTTGTAGATCTCTTAATTCAGATCTTAACGGTTTCCGATCTGCTGATATTTTAGAGCATTTCTTTTTTAAAATTGCGATTTTGCATATATTTTATAATTATTTGAGTTATTTTTTGGCATTTGATCACCAGGTTATTGATTAAGGGCGCATGGAATCACCCGGTGAGCATACAGAGCCCTTGCATTAGCTTTATTATTATTATTATTATTATTATTATTATTATCATCATGTTTCAATGGGAGGGCTAGCTAGAACACCGGCGACGTTGTGTAGCTTTCTTGCTAATGCACGCGAGAGTTTTCTTTAGGTAGTTACGTGGCCTGGAGAATTAGATGATGAATGCGTCTTTTTTATGGGATCACTTGGATATGTACTGTTACGCTGAATTCGACTCGACTCTTTCATTTAGTTTTTGTTGATAAACAACTTGTCGGATGGATCATGGAGTGTATAGATCACGAAATCGATGATCATTTTTAGGGTTATCATATGTAGGGAATAATGCATTATCAGTAGTTTTGTCATTTTAGTGTCAATTCGAGAACTAGATTAATGCATTTTTAAGTGGCCACTGGGGTTTTTCTGGTTAATCTAGGTTTCGGTGATGAATGACTATAGAGAGGGTGTAAGGGACATATGGTATATGGATTGCAAGACCCAATTTCGTAATTATACCATATCGATGGAAAAATGATTGATGATAGACATTTCTTGGAGCTCTTCAGTCATTTCTGATGTCAATTTGTTTCATATGTTTTTTTTTCTCTGTTCTTATATGACCAACAAAATTCAGTTTGGCTGTCTGCTTAGAGGAAGATTAATTTTAATAGGGAATGCATCTGCTTTTACCTTAGTTTAGCCAATATTTACATGCATTTTTGCTCCTTGGTTTTTACTGCAGTTGGTGGTTCAAGACTCACATCTGTGGTTGTTGCAACCCTGGATAGTGGTGAAGTTTACATTATTGCCAGCTTGTCTTCTAGAACTGATACTCAAGTGATATATGTTGACCCAACAACAGGGTTGCTTCGATTCAGTGGGAAGTTAGGTTTTGATGTCTTTAAATCTGAAGATGAAGCTTTAAATTACATTACAAATGGATCACGATGGCTTTGTAGGAGTACTACAAATGCGAAGGCGATATTAGGATATGCTGCCTTAGGAAGCTTTGGGCTGCTTCTTGTAGCTACAAAATTGACTGCCAGCATTCCAAATTTGCCTGGTGGAGGATCCGTGTATACAGTAACAGAGAGCCAATGGATCAAAATATCTCTTCAAAACCCTCAGCAGCAGGGTAAAGGGGAGGTGAAAAGTGTTCTAGAGTTAACTGAGCTTGACATTGATGGGAAGCACTACTTCTGCGAGACAAGAGATATCACTCGACCTTTTCCAAGTCGTATGCCCTTGGAAAATCCCGATGATGAATTTGTTTGGAATGGATGGTTTTCAATGCCTTTCAAAAACATCGGGCTTCCAGAGCACTGTGTCACACTCCTGCAGGTTTTGCTTTGTGCTCAGTGTCTTATTACTAACACGTATCTGATTGTCAAATATTTTAAAAGTTGTCATTCTTGATGTTTAGTCTGCACTTGCACACTTGTGATGTTAAGTGACAATAAATTATTGAATGAAAGAGAGTAAGGCTAAAAGCTTATGAGTGAGCTTGTTGGCTCCCAGGTAGAAACCTAAGCAATGGAGAATGAATTCTTTTCCTTGAGGTGTGACATCTCAGGTTCATCCATGAAGAATTGAGGACAGAATGTCTGGATTGGATTTTGGTATTGTTTTAACTACTGTTATGGTCTCCCTAACCACTGAATTTAGTCCAGCTATCCCCAATGCCATGCTTGTGGGCTATAATGCCTGTAATTGAGCATATCAGGTTATAATTTCTCCAGAGGAAACCAATTTAAATGACTTTCTGTTTTCAAGTTTTCAACCAAGAGTGATCCATTGACCATTGGAATCAAACTGATTCAAACAAGCTGAACAGTGTTTGGTTTTGTTGGCACTATTTTAACTCTTAAAATTCTTTAAACATTTTCTTGTCAACATCATTATTGGAAAAAAAAATATTGTACAGTCCATTTAAACATCATTATTTTTTGAGTTGGTTCAGTTGTGTTAACCAGAGGAAATTCCACTGTCGTAACTATCCATGTGCTTCCAGTTTCTAGTCTTCCTCTGGTTACCACTCTCTATTCCTTGCTCGCAATGATTTACCTTGCACTGGATTCTTATTCTATCTTAAGAGGAGTAATATCATGGCTACAACATAAAATTTATATTTGATACTGTTTGGTTGATATTAATGTATAGGGCTTTGCAGAATGTCGAAGTTTTGGAAGCTCAGGGCAGTTAGAAGGGATCGTTGCTCTAACAGCTCGCCGTAGTAGACTGCATCCTGGTACTCGATACTTGGCGAGGGGGATAAATTCATGTTTTAGCACAGGTTAGATGACCAAAATATCTCTTGGAATCTGATGCCATTTTTCTTGTTGAAATTCCCTAGGTTATGCGTTTGGTTGATTGATGGCATTGGTTTTGATTTGTTTGTGTTTCACATTTTCTGTCCTCTTATTTTTTTTACTGTTCATAAATAACAACCATTTACTAAATTTTTTATATACACCTGTTTGGCGTATACTGGCTTCTCTGGGCCATGGTTCCTATTTTGTAGAAATAAAGTATCATCATAGAACAATGAGCAATAGAGAAATGAATTGGTTTAAGATGCATATATTTATCTGGTTATATCTGTTGAAGAAGTCATTATTACTCCAGACCCCTTCTCATGTATGAATAACAATGTTATTGCATATATTTATTTATGTTTCTATTTGATTTCTAAATCATTTACGTTGTTCATTTTATTACTTCTTTCTCTTATCTTAGTTGGGCATGATTTTGAAATGAGTTTTGCATAATTGATCAAATGAACAGGAAATGAAGTGGAATGTGAGCAACTTGTATGGGTGCCAAAGAGGACTGGTCAGAGTGTTCCTTTCAACACATACATTTGGAGACGAGGAACGATTCCAATTTGGTGGGGTGCAGAATTGAAGATGACTGCTGCAGAAGCAGAGATTTATGTTTCAGATCGGGAACCTTATAAAGGAAGCTCACAGTACTATCAGAGGTTGAGTAAAAGATATGATGCTCGCAGTTCTGATATAGCTGTTGGGGAAGGTCAGAAGAAAAAACCTTCTGTTCTAATTGCATGCATCAACTTGCTTAGGAATGGAACAGGAAAGTCAGAAGCTCTTCTAGTTCATCATTTTGAGAAATCTTTAAGCTATATAAAATCAACTGGAAAACTTCCCTATACGCGAATACATCTTATAAATTATGATTGGCATGCCAGTGTAAAACTAAACGGTGAACAACAAACAATTGAAGGACTGTGGAAACTTCTCAAAGCACCCACTGTGGCTGTTGGCATTTCTGAAGGGGATTATTTACCTTCACGACAAAGACTTAATGATTGCAGGGGTGAAATCATCTATACTGATGATTTTGCAGGTGCCTTCTGCTTAAGATCACATCAAAATGGAGTCCTCCGTTTTAACTGTGCAGATTCCTTGGATAGAACCAATGCTGCTAGTTATTTTGGCGCTCTACAATGTTTTGTGGAGCAATGCAGGAGGTTGGCCATATCACTTGATAGTGATTTGACATATGGTTATCAGTCAGTCAATAACTATGGCGGATATACAGCTCCATTGCCACCAGGCTGGGAGAAACGATCTGATGCTGTCACGGGGAAAACATATTATATTGATCACAACACTAGAACTACAACATGGAAGCATCCATGTCCAGATAAACCTTGGAAGAGATTTGACATGTCATTTGAGGAGTTCAAGAGTTCAACAATTTTATCTCCTCTATCTCAGCTGGCTAATCTTTTCCTTCTTGCTGGTGATATCCATGCAACACTTTATACGGGTTCTAAAGCTATGCACAGTCAAATTCTTAGCATATTCAATGAAGAAGCAGGAAAATTTAAACAGTTTTCTGTAGCTCAAAATTTTCAAATCACTTTACAGAGAAGATATAAAAATGTACTTGTAGATAGCTCTCGTCAGAAGCAGTTGGAGATGTTTCTTGGATTGAGACTTTTCAAGCATCTTCCATCAGTTCCAGTTCAACCTCTAAATGTATGTTCTGTATTCTCTATATCAGCTACTTATTCTGGGATTCCTTATCACAAGCTGTGTTTCTTATATAAATATTTTGCTCTATCAATGCAGCAAGACCAATTTCATAGTACCATAAAGTCACTTGGTTGGTTAGCTCCATTTTGCATGCCATACTTTCCATTGACCCCAATTATTGAATCCATTTTCTTTAATTTTAATGCATTTCATATCTTTTTTTTTTTTACTTGAGCTCACTAAGACAAATTGAGTGTAAAGTTCGGAAACCTTTCTAAACATAGTTGCATGGATTTTTGGTTACTATATTATTAGATATTTACCCTTTTGTTCTGATGTCTTAATGGGCTATCATGTATGACTAGTGAGATACGCATTTATTGCTTTGCCTTATCATTCTTTTTTACCTTAAGATTTGTGTTGAAAACGTTTCTGGAATTCAAATACCAGATTTATGTTTTGTTGCCAAGATTCCTGTCAATCAGCTCATCAATTACTCAATTTTGCTGTATTTCAAACTCAACATCCTGTTGTATCATATTACCTCTTGACTATTGTATTGACATGAAATAAGGTGATTGATATATGTGGACCTTTGGTCTAAGTAGATATTGAAGATAGCTGTTTACTTCGAGTATGTAATGCACGAATCATTCCAGGTTCCTTCTCGACCTTCCGGTTTCTTTCTTAAGCCAGTCCCCAACATCACTCCAAGTTCCAATGGTGGGTCCAGTCTTCTGAGTTTCAAGAGAAAAGACTTGATATGGGTAATTGCCTTTTTTATTTTGCTTAGTCTTTGCATGGAATTAGTAAGCGAGTTTTGAAGTGGTTCAACTCACAAATTGGAAACTTTTCTTCGACTTTTTTTTGTTCACATTCGTTATAAACCGTGTTTAACTTCATGCATCATTCATCTAACAGGTTTGCCCACAAGGTGCAGATGTGGCTGAACTTTTTATCTATCTTGGTGAGCCTTGCCACGTCTGTCAGCTTCTTCTAACACTATCTCATGGGGCAGATGATTCCACTTACCCATCAACTGTTGATGTGAGGACGGGACGCTACCTAGATGGGCTTAAACTAGTTGTGGAGGTCTGTAGTATATGCTTATACAGAGTGCTTCTTAACCGCTACATTGATAAATGCACCTTGTGAATAGTTTTTTTTTTCTATGTAAAAATATGGTCTTGATTAATGAATACAATATGTTGAAGGGCCATGGATAGATCATTGCTCTTCCTTTTTATGCTTTTTTCTTTTCCTGCATGTTGGTTTAAGGTTTTTACATCATGAAATAGATTATAGATGGAATAAGGGCTAGTTATTCGGTATTCTTGAGCTTGAAGTGGAAAACGTTTGGTGTGTGATCTGATGGAAGACATGTTGTCTGCTGTCTACTTGGGTACCAGTAACTCTGTATTTATCTCTAAACATTTGGAGGCTACTTTAGTTTATTACAAACATGCACTATATGCTACCCAGCCAAAGAAAGGAAAAGCTATATATATATATATATATATATATGCACACCTAGATGCAAAAGGAAAGCATGCATGTTCATATGGACATAACAGAATCTCCTATAGTTCCTAGTCTTACTTTGGACTTTCTTTACAGGGTGCTTCCATACCTCAGTGTGTAAAGGGGACAAACCTTTTGATACCCTTGCCAGGACCAATTAATGCTGAGGATATGGCTGTTACTGGAGCTGGTGCACGCCTTCACGCTCATAATACATCAACCTTGCCATTTTTGTATGAGTTTGAAGAACCAGAGGGAGAGCTGGACTTCCTAACTCGTATAGTGGCAATTACATTTTATCCAGCTGTTTCTGGAAGGAGTCCTCTGACGCTTGGCGAGGTGAAAACCATTTTTTCATGAATATTTCTCGATCTAATTCATGTTCATCCCGTTTCATGTTAATATTATTGCTTGGTCATGCTATTGTTTTTTAAGCTAGACATGGTGACATGCATTGCCTTGCTCTGAGACTTCATAGATGAAAACTTGATAGTAAACGGACTTGCCATTCTCTAGAATCTGCTTTTGAATTGTTTGTAGGACTTCTGTACTATGATATTCTCGGAGGATGACTTTCTTTGTTTCTCTACAGAAATAAATGCATCAGGACATGACTGGCTGGGGAGATTTTTTTTATAGATAAGAGAAAATTGATTATTAAGAGAAATTATAGCTGGAGAGAGATGAAAGTTAAAATTTCGTGATGACAGTTTCAAAAATATCCCCATTGAGCTAGATGCATGTTTCACATGAATGCATACATTTGGAACATTCAAGTTGACTAAAAGAATTAAAGTTTCATGCTCTCAAGGAGCTATACTAGTTAGATGCCCTGGTGTGATGATCAAACTCGCTGATGCCCTTGGGCCTTTTACTGCTTCACCTGTACTACTTAGAATTAGCTTTTCTTAAGCAAGTTCTGGTAGTGTCATAGAGTTATTGGGTTGGTTAATGTGCTGGAGAAGCACTTTTGGCTTCCACAAAAGTAGAAAATTTTCATTTATTTTGCACATTTTTCTTTCCATTATTTGTCCATGCCATGGAGCTGTGGATAGTTGAAACATGTTTTCCTTCATTTATTTTGCACGTTCTTCTTTCCATTATTTGTCCATGCCATGGAGCTGTGGATAGTGGAGCCATGTTTTCCCAGGACATTCATTTGAAAGTGTCTTCCATCAAAGGATTTTTCTCCTTACTTTCCTTGCTTATTCTGTTAATTAACTTTCTCCAATGTCCCGGGTTTGCTTTAATTGTTAATGGACAATGATGCTGTATTACATTTTCTCACAGGTAGAGATCCTTGGAGTTTCTCTTCCATGGAGAGGAGTATTCAGCAATGAAGGCCCTGGTGCAAGAATAACTGAACTTGCCAAAAAAACTCATGAGGAATCCAACCTATTCCTGTCCAGTACCGAAACCAATCCATTTTCCAGCGCTTCTCTATCCAATGATATAACCCCATCAATTCAAAAAAGTGATTCTACAAACTGGCTTGATCTTTTGACTGGAGATGACATGTTTTCTGATCCTCTTTCTCAACCAGTGATGCAGTACGATGTACATGAGGGGAGTGACAACATGTTTTCTCATCCTCTTTCGCAAACAGTAACCCAAAACAATCTACATGAGGAAAATGACTTGCTTGGTTTTTTGGACCAAGCTGTAACTGAACATCGCGGTACCGTAGCTGATGATAAGCTCTCTTCATCACAAGATAGCAGTGCCCAGAAGTACATCAACTGTCTAAAATTATTTGCAGGGCCACAAATGGTATGCTGCTGCTCGTGTTTTCTTTCATTTGCTATGTTCTTGCATCCTTCTTTCTTATTCAAAAATGTCCTTTTGTCTACTGATCATTTTTTTTTTGGGTTGATCAAATGCCTGGTGTGTTCATTCTATGTTGGTGTAGTTGTAGCCACTTTTAGTATTTCATCATATCCTGTGAAAAAATTTAGGAGAACCTAAAAACCACTGCAAAAGCTATTAGATGGGGAAAGACCCAATGGTGTTTGGAAACAAACTCCAAACTGGGTGGATGTGGGATTCTCTGAAAAGATCACTTACAAAAAAAATTGGTTATTCCTTGAGCTTTGATTTTAAGGGACTTCTTTTATTTCCAAGCAAAAAAAGCATACTTATCAATGTCAGATAGGTTGGAGAAATGTGCCTGCTTAACTTTTGTTGTAGAGTTTGGTAAAGAATTTTAAAGGATTCGTAGAAATCTGTATGTGAGAGGTAGTTGTGAGCTAATTAAAGGAACACAGTAAACAAAGAGCAGGATTGAGAACAGTATACAGAGCAGAAGAAATGACAGATCGAATTCCTCAAACGATGATGATCAAGAAGACGGCGAGCATTATTGATTGATTGGTGAGGTAAGGTGACAGCAATGTACCTGATTATGGAAACGGAATACGAAAAACCCTAGCTCATTCAGAGAGGAGAGAGTGGAGATAGTAAATAACAAAAAAGAGAAAAACAGGGAGATAATTAAGTAGAAAAAATGTCTCCTGTAGAAGAAGAAAAATCATAATAAGCTCATACCAAAAGCCTTTGAGAATTTGAGGATATGATCTGATAAACTTAAAAATGTAAGACGTGAAATTTGAGACATGTTGATGCAAAAAATGGAACCCTAAATTGAAATTTTTGTATGATGCCTGATATTTGAGCTCAATCTCAGTGCAGGTCTTGTACTATACAATAGCTGTAATACTCAGATAAAACAGCATGCTTTGCTTCAAGGCCCTTTCTCTGGTCTCTCCATCTGACTACACAACCACACATGAAAAGCATACTGATGTTGAGAGGAATTTGTAGCTTTTAGCATTGGGTTGTGGGACGACTTATGTGAAATAGCAGAGTATTTGAAGAAGCAAAACCAGTAGCGAAGCAGTTAGATATGAATTTAATGTGCATTTTTAGAGCTTTATCAGTTTCTTGTTTACAGGCCATTTTTTGTCTTAGGGTGATAATGTTTCTCCTTGGCATAGCGTCAAAAACTTTTCCTAATTGTAAACTCTACATGATCCCAAGTGTCAAACCCAGGCTATTACATGATCAACTGAATTGCAGTATTTCATTCAGATAAGAAACATTACTACAGGAGTGAAATTACCTCCATTTAACTTATTGTAATGGCTATGTCCTTAAATTGCATAAATTTTCTTCCTTTACATTTCCTCAAGATGGTCAGCTAATAAGTTTTGATTTATTGACTCAATAAAGTGACTGCTCCTAATTAATTCAAAACAAATTTGCAGGGAAAAAAATTGAACTTTGTGGAAGCTATGAGGCTTGAAATTGAAAGACTCCGGCTTAATCTTTCTGCTGCTGAAAGGGATAGAGCTTTGCTACCATTTGGAATTGATCCTGCTATGATAAATCCAAATGTTTTGATGGATGAATCATATGTGGATAGGTTGTGTAAAGTTTCAAATGCCCTTGCTTTGCTTGGACAAGCTTCTCTGGAAGACAAACTTAATGCTTCTATTGGTCTTGGGACTGTTGACAATAATGTGGTAGATTTCTGGAATGTTAATGGAATTGGGGACCACTGTTCTGGGGGCATGTGTGACGTGCGTGCTGAAACAACAGCACCTGCACTTGCACCCTCTGCAGTTTCTTCTGTGGGAGCTTCAAAATCTATCTTGCCGTGTTCTGAGTGCAAAAGAAATGTTTGTAAAGTTTGCTGTGCTGGGAGAGGAGCTCTTTTGCTCAATAACTCAGGGGAGGGTGACAGCTCCACTAATCGTTCTGTAACACTGGATAGTGTTGTTTGTAAACAATGTTGCAGTGATATAGTACTCCATGCTTTGATATTAGACTATGTAAGGGTTCTGATTAGCTTGCGAAGAAGAGACCGTTCCAATAGGGCTGCGTGTAAGGCTTTGGACCAGGTTGTAGGGTCTTCCTTGAGGGACTTTGTTCCTGAAAAAAGTCAGTCTTCTAATCATCAGCAAACTGTTGGGATCCTACACCATTTGCTTTCTGGGCTGGAATCACTTGCTGAATTTCCATTCGCTAGTTTCTTACACTCGGTATGCACTTGACTTGTGTCAAATTCATTTTTCAGTACATATCATATTATTTTCTTCTCATTTTGTTCTTTTCCTGTAGCATTTGAGTGGCCTGTCAAATTAGTCTGCTAAATATTTCCATGATACTTACTGTGTATCCTTATCTGTCTTTATGTTTGAATTTCACAAGAAATATACCTAATGGAGTTATTTCTACTCCTAACTAGATTCAATCTACTAACTTAGTTTCTTAGTATGTTCTGGATTCAATCTATCATCTGTATGTCTTCATTGCCTTTTCTATCTGACAGAATTTTTATGTCTTAGACCATGTCTCATAATCGGCCGTAGTAGTTTGCTAACTCTTTTGAGTGGGATACATTCTCCTTCTTCTGCCTCACTTTCCCTATCTTAGTTTTCCATGTGCCTGCCATGACATCCCTCTCCTCCCATCTCTCTAGACCTACAATCAAACAAAAAGAAGAAAAGAAATACATAAAATAATAGAGAGCCTGATGTGCATGACCAAGGATTTAAAGCCACACAAAAGTTATATCCATTTTTCACTCTTTGATGATGATTCTATTTATTTAAGTAGCTTTTTTCTTGACATGGTTTAAATTCTTTTCTCCAAATTTTTCTTGGTTTTTGACAATTGATTATGTTGTGTAGGTTGAAACAGCAAAAGATTCAGCACCATTTTTGTCATTACTTTCTCCATTGAGTTCTGGATCACGGCAGTCATACTGGAAAGCTCCTCCAACTGTCACCTCTGTTGATTTTGTTATTGTTCTTGGCACCCTCTCTGATGTCAGTGGAGTTATCTTGCTTGTTAGTCCCTGTGGCTATTCTGTAACTGATGCTCCCACAGTGAGTGCTCCTGTCCCTTCTCTGTTAGTTAGATTAGGGAGTAGATGAATGGTGTATATATGTTCTTCAGCGTGCGCGCGCGAGTTTCAAAACCCTATATCACTAAATGAGCATGTAATGCCAGTCAGATGTTACCATCTTCATTCGGTCAATTTTGAGCTTGAATGGAAAAAATCTTCTCAAAATCCTTATTTAGCATTAAAAGAGTATGCTTTCCTGCCATGTAAACAGTCCCTGATTGTCTCTTGGTATTCAGCTTGGAAAAAGTTTCCTTGACTTTAAATTCTTTAGTCACAGGTGATAGGCTTGCAAAATGCACTTGAAGTGCAGGACACTCTTTAAATCAATGAATTTCAATTCTCTCATGGTATTCAGCTTGGAAAAAGTTTCCTTGACTTTCAATTCTTTAGTCACAGGTGATAGGCTTGGAAAATGCACTTGAAGTGCAGGACACTCTTTAAATCAATGAATTTCAATGTGCTATCTTTTGCGCTTGAAGTTTGTAAAAGTACTGTTTTTTTTCCTCCACAAAAGCCCTGCATGTGATGATTTTTCATCTGTTTACATGGTTTCCGGTAAATAAAATTAGGGTCTGTTTTCGAAACAAAGTTTGTTTCAGTTAAAACACACCTGAGTTGAAGTCCTATAAGCACATTCAAGGGTCAGTTTTTTAACAGAAGTTTGTCGAAGCTTGATAACACGCCTGAGTTGAAGTGATTTAAGCACATGCTGCAGACACTGTATTTTGTACTCTTAACTTTGAAGATTTGTTAGAGGTACTTGCTATTATGATTGATGAGAGATAGATAGTCAGGTGGAACCAAGTGCTTGGCTTTGAAAATTGAAATTTAACTTTTCCCTCACATCATAAAGCTATGAAGGCTCTAACCTTAATACTAAAATGCGTGTACCTGTGCGTGCTTGTGTTTGTTTTTGCTCTTAAGCAGCTTCATTGTTGTCCTTTGGCAAATAGTTTTACTGGAGACTGGGCAATGTTTTTCTTCAGAAGCTAGCATGTTAGCACCTGTTTGGTTTGATGTGCGTCCAAAGTCTTTAGAAATCGTCTCTTGTTGTGACTAGGTGTTTTTGGCATTAAATAAATACTGATATCTGTGCCTGTCTTGGGGTGATGGGTTCCTGTTATGACTATAGTTTGCTTGGGTTAACAGATTTGCTAGTTCTCTTTTATCTGGATCTTGAATACCTAATCATTTGCGCTAGTTTTTGGATTGCTATCATTAAATTGGAGATTGTTTCCCAGAGATAGATCGCAATAAGTTGCCATATTACCATATCTGTAACAAACAATATTGCGATGTAACTGGACCACTGCTCATGGCCTTGCTGTACCCATGTCCTTCTGTTGGTTGAGATGGGGGCGGATTTTGCTGTTTAGTTGTGCCTGCATCATACTGTGTCCTGATGGTCCTTTTTGCTTGGAATTGTTTTGATACAATTATAAAGTCAGTTGTACTCAACTTTTGTATTCTGTATGACATGCTATTATAGTTCTCGCTTTCATTGTGTGTGCACTTGCCATAGACAGCCTATCAAGGGATGCTACCTTTAGCCTCTAGTAACAAACATCCATTTGATTGCTTCCTTACCCATTATAAATTAAAAAGAGAACAGGACTCTCAAATCAGGAATTGCAATGTGGCTTTAGCTCATGAACTCTTAAATGCATGAAATTGAGAAGGCCTGGACTTGGAAAGACCAAACTTAGTCAACAACTGGCTTAGAGAAGTTAGACAGCTTTTGACAAGCTCTCTTCTATTGTTACTACAGGTTCAAATCTGGGCCAGCAATAAAATACAGAAGGAAGAAAGGTCATGCATGGGAAAATGGGACGTCCAGTCCTTGGCCACCTCTTCCTCGGAAATTTATGGACCAGAAAAGTTAGGTGCAGAGGATAAAATACCTAGGCATGTGAAATTTACCTTTAAGAATCCTGTTAGATGTCGAATCATTTGGATAACACTGCGACTTCAGCGACCTGGATCAAGTTCTGTTAATTTTGAGAAAGACTTCAATCTTTTGTCCCTTGATGAAAACCCATTTGCACAAGCAAATCGACGTGCCTCATTTGGTGGAGCAGTTGAAAATGATCCATGTCTTCATGCCCGAAGAATTCTAGTGGCAGGAACTCCAGTGAAAAACGAGATGGGGCTTACATCGCAAAGCCCTGATCAGATGAATTTCAATAGCTGGCTTGATAGGGCTCCACAACTGAGTAGATTCAAGGTGCAAAACTGTTTGCTTGGCCAATTTTTAACTCCAGATTAATCTTGAAACCTGTGCCAGGGATATTTGTCAATTAACCCTCCCTTTGTCTTCCAGGTTCCAATTGAGGTCGAGAGACTCTTTGACAATGATCTTGTCCTGGAACAGTATTTGCCTCCTGCTTCTCCTTTGCTTGCTGGATTTCGCCTAGATGCTTTCAGTGCAATTAAGCCTCGAGTTAGCCATTCTCCATATTCAGATATTGATATATGGGATACATCAGTCACATTTTTAGAAGACAGACACATCTCTCCTGCTGTGCTGTATTTACAAGTATCTGCACTCCAGGTATCATCTGTCATGCCAGCTTTATTTTAACTAATATTATTGATTGATGTTTGAAATGCAAGTAGGCAGCAGCAACTAAAAACCCCACAAACCCTAACTCTATGGAGGAAATAGAGTGCCGCCATTTTTCAACAGATTCTGGGGTTTTTTTGGCTTCCTTCACTATTCTTATTCTGACCAAGAAATAGCATTTTTTCTGTTCCCCTACCCTTTTCATTTTACATCTTTATCCGGTCCTTTCCTCCTACCAAAAAGGGTTGGCTTCTGAATGGAGCAACTGTGATGTTGTCAAAAGACCTTGAAAGCCACACAAAAACGTCATTAATAATTGAAAAAACAACTGTGTATGGTTTCTCTATTCTGTAAAATAAGAATTCTACCCTACGAACAATAAATCCTGGCCTAAGTATATCTGATCCTAACTATATGCTAATAGAATGTACTCATTACAGAAACAACCTATCTTTAGCATTTTAAGAGTTGGATTGCTCACTTGCTTTATGTTTGCTAGGTTCATGTTGAGAGGAATAAGTGACTTATGTAGCCATTGACATTATAATATTCTGTACCAAAGCGATCCTTGAAACTTTGGAGGGAGAGGGTGGAAATCAGAGCTTATGATCACTTATTTCAACCAAAACAATTTTTAAAATATAATTGCTTGAATAGTTTGAATATTAAGAACCGGGTAATAATTGAATACCCATGTGATGAAGTCAAGATGTTGGACAAACCATTGAACTGGAAATTAGATAAATTCAAAAGCCTGAGCTTATTGCATTTATTTATGATTGCTTTACTTTGCTCTTTCCTTTTATTGCACACTCATTCAGATGTTTAATTAAATTAATACAAGTCTGGTCCTGAAGTTACTAGAATCTTTGCTGAGCGATCAACTAAAACAATAATTATACAGGAACCAAACAACATGGTTATCATTGGTGAATACCGACTACCA
>Ga0307511_10004155_pt1 | contig 14784 bp, 19 predicted proteins | sample 13_EM_MG_FD_200266 | JGI IMG/M metagenome (GOLD analysis project Ga0307511, IMG submission 200266) | Populus trichocarpa ectomycorrhiza microbial communities from riparian zone in the Pacific Northwest, United States - 13_EM | ecosystem: Host-associated > Plants > Roots > Unclassified | place... | reverse complement strand
GCGGAGCAGGATGCCAGCGATATGCCTAATTTAGGTAACTCGCCGGAGTCTGGTCTATTCTAAACCTATTTCTAACTTCCTAAATCGTTACGGAAAGTCACCCACTTTCCATAATGATTTAGGAAGTTAGAAATAGGTTTAGAATAGACCAGACTCTGGCGAGTTACCTAAATTAGGCATATTGCCGGCATCCCACTCCGTGGCTTGGTCAAGTGTGGCTGCGAGTGACACTCAAGGACTGTAGGGGGCATCTGCAAGTGCTCCCTCAGGCCGTACTAGCTCTAGGAGGTATTCTGTAGGGTGTCAGCATTGCTTGTGGTCGAGTTTGACTGAGCCACGGAGCAGGATGCCAGTGATGTGCCCAATTTAGGTAACTTGCCAGAGTCTGGTCTATTCTAAACCTATTTCTAACTTCCTAAATTGTTACGGAAAGTCACCCAGTGTTAGTAATCAATGATATTTGAGGGTTGGTTAGTAACAGTTAGTTAGGAACTCAGGGAGTTTTTAATAGAACCCTAACCGAATCCAAGCTCCAGAGGTACCTCTAGCACTTCCATATACCAAATGCAGCGGAAGAGGAGGTAGACAGATTGCTGGAACTCTATCCTGATGGTGCGTCTCCCTGCTGGTGGTATGCCCCCCTATTCTCTCAAAGTCATATCGTAGATCCTGCGCAGGGGATCCAGTTTTCCAAGGTCCATGTTGTGTGATCCTGAAGAACCTCTTGCAGAGACAAGATATGTAGTAGTACTATAAGCTGCCCTGTGTGTTATTCCTGACACCCTCGGTCATGTCAACTTTTTGGACGAAGTTGCCACTGCCATTGGGTTGGTTCATGGCACTCTGCTTGTTGTAGACGTCCTTAAAGGGGTCTGTCTACACCAATGATTCTCCACTCTTCTGAGTTGACATTATGGGGTTCCTTCTCTACCCAGATCATCCGACACACTTTCTAAGAGGGTGTCAAGATCACCCTTATTGTGAACAAGCTTGACAGGCTGATTCTTGAGTTGGGGATCAGATCCACAGACACTTACTACAAGATCAAGCACACTGTTGAAGAACTCAACACTTTCATCAGGCATATGTGTTCCAACTCACATTTTACCTTTTGGATTACTCACCACATTTTTCAGCTCCATCAATCCTGACCCTGCGCTGAGGTTGAGTCTGAAGAATGGCAACATAGCATTCTCAAGTACTGGTATTCACTGGTGCTTTACTCTCTGCTCCTTTGCCCAGATGTATTCCGAGGTGTATGGCCCCCTCTACATGAGTGCATTTGCTGACCACCTCTGGGGAGACATCTACATCTCTCTTTCCACTCGTGAATTCACCAGAAAGGCTGGGGGCCCCAGAGCACTGGACTTTTGTTTATTTCATCCTCATCCAATTGTACAAACTATACTCACAGGTTTTGAGCAAAGACACTAAGATTCTGAAGGAGACTTTGGAATGTTTGGGTATCTCATTGAAACCGGTCATGTTCAAGATAGATGTTCAGCTGTTGTTGAAGGTCATCACTGAACAGCTCTTTGGGTATGCTACTGGGTTGGTAGATATGATTGTGGAGCATATACCATCGCCACTCAAGGGGACTGGTTGCAAGGCACAACTCACCAATCTGGTCCATTCCACTTTCTTGTCATTTACTTGGCTCAATTACAGGTTGAGAGCACAGACACTGGGCCCTTGACATCAGAACTAGTAAAGTCTATGAAAGCTTGTGATTTGGATGGTCCTGTCATGGTTCAGATAGCCAAGCTGTACCACACAATGGACACACAAAGTTTTAGAGCATTTGGATGGGTCATCAGCAGAAGAGGGGGCTGGAGGTCAAAGTTCTAGGTGAGGGCTACTTTCTAGAGGACAAGGAGGTTATTCTGAAGATCATATGCTGATCTCCACCAGACTGGTTAGTGAGTAAACTGCTTGATGGGTTCCTGGATCTTGGAACCGTCCTGCTGGGTCACAATGGATTGTTCCTTATAGTTCATTGATGTGCTTGATCCCAATGGTTCTTGAAGCCCTCATGAAGTTGAATGGTCAAAATATGACCCAGAGCGGCCATGCATTCCAACCAAAATAAAGGGAGCCCTCAGTGATTGTAACAGAAGATAATTCCAGAAAGGAGCTGATGGGATTCTCCACTGAGATGGCAACACACTATAGGATGTAGTACAGCCTTAATATCAAATCCTCATCCCCCAAATACATGGACCCTAGGAGGAGGACAATTGCTGGATGGTGAGAACAGAATCAATGTCCTCACATATGAACCTTGTGACCAGAGGGGACATGAATGGTGATTGCCAGTGTGGGAGTGTTTCAAGAGTCTACCATCATGACACGCCATTGGGAGCCAGTGGTTTTGTATAATGTCTGGGAGCTCTTGAATACCAAAGGACAGAGCTATAAGGACATCCAAGGCCATTCATCCCAGGTGCTGTCCTGCCTATTAATTGTCAGGGCAACCCTTGCACGCTGGATTACACAACCAATCTGTCAGTAACAGATCTCTCTGTTATGTGATACTCCACTGGGAAGTCTGCTGAGGCACACTAGGATTGCAAAGCATCTAGGGCCACCAAAGGGATAAGGGGGAGTTGTCCTACTAACACAAGGTTGTCCGTCTGCAAGGCAGGGAGATAGGAGTTCACAACAACTAGGGGCTGACTGGTATTAACCAGAGTTGGGAGAGGGGAGGGACTGAGGAGAACAAGGGGGTGGTGCTGAGGTCACTCAGAGGACCTTCTCAAGGTTCTTCAGTGCAAAGCAGGAAGCAAGAGGGATCCTGAGTTATCAAACTTAGGGGGGTACAAGAGATATCTAGCCTACTTATAAAGAACTACTATAGGGCAGGTCTGGCGCACAGACCATGCCCCTAAAAGGAAAAGGAGTGGGTCATAGGAAGGGATGAGTCATGAAGAACAACGGGGAGTGAGTCATCAAAGGGTTAGACATGGGCTGGAGCATTCTATAGAAGGAATTTATCTTTCGCCCTTTTGTTTTTCCTTCATTGTAGCGATACAAAGTCCATGCGCAGTACCTGCCCTAAACCTCCCCCTTTATATAGTGGTAGCGTACTGCCTGTATTTCCTTAGACTTTGTCAACTCAGATCTCCCCACAAGCCAACTGTCGCCATAGGCATCTCGAACCATAAGACTCTGAGTTGACCCTGACATCTCCACTTGTTCCCTTCTGCCCCCACCTCTTCCATTTACCCTCTACCCAGCTCGGGTACTCCCATTCGGCCCTGAAAGCCCAGAAACATTCCAGAAGGTTCTAAGGAGTGGAGCATGGGGTGGAACAAGTGGAGCTATGAGTCACTGATGGTCTGGATGGGATCTGGAGCAGGGCTGGATGTGACTGGGCTTGGTCTGGGCTGTGGTGTGGTGGAGCAGCATTGATGGAGTCCTGTGATTGGCTGGTGGGGGAAAGGGATATTAGGATTCCAAGTACAGTGAGGAATCCCCATCAAAGTTGCTTTTCCCTTACTGCCAACCATCAATATGTCTTCATCCTCTGCCAACAACATCCATAACATCTTGTTCCGTGGTCGCCCCTACCTTGTCCAGACCAATGGGATGTACAAAAACAACTCCAGCCTCTTATGTTCCTAGACTAACCTGTCAATAGGTCCGCAACTGCCAGTATATGTGTGGCGAGGGGAATGTGGAGAGTCCCTTTGAGCTGCCTGATGATGACTTGTCCGAGTTCTCGTCCAGGTCCAAAGGATCCTCCAAGTCATCTCATGGCAAGGCTCATTGTCGAGCCTGAGAACTGTACATGTAAATATACTTTAGAAAACACACCCTTTCACCACACAATATAAAACCCATAACATCATAGATACAGCATCACAGACATGGTGTTGAGCCTGAGGACTACCAGTAGAAGCACATGCACCTATATGAACCAAGAATATGAGAGCAATAATACCACACTATGAACATCACCATTAGAAGACACACATGAAATCCTGGACCCTCAAAAGGTGCACCCAAGGACCCTCAAGGACCCTCTGGAGGGCCACACAAGGACCCTCAGATGGTACAACATTGGACCTCCATGGACCCTCAGATTACACAGCCTGTGGACCTCTATGGACCCTTAGATTGCACAGCCTTCAAGATAGCCTAAAAACTACACAGCCAGATATACACAGCATTAGGGCAGTGCAGTGCACAGCCTGAAATACACAGCCTCAGGGCAGTGCAGAACAGAACCCCAGAAGTAGAACCCAAGAATAATCACTGTCACACTACAAGCACAGCATAGTTCAGCAACTGTGGCTGCCAATACCAAAGTGACACACAGCCCTTGTGACTACAGGAATTAAGCCAGTAATAATTAACAGTAGATAGAATACTATACAAAGAACTCACCCACAGGTCTAAGGAGAAGGTAGGTTGCCCCTTGCTGTCAAGTTTCCCCCTTGCTCAGCCACATTCCCCTTCCCCACCAAGAGTAGAGATCTCTTCTCCTTTCCCCTCCCTCCCTCCCTCTCTCTCTCACAACTACACCAAGGTCTCAGTCAGCTTCAGACCTACTCCTGAACACCTGTAGTTTGCCCTAGATAGCAATCACATTTACATTTGACACTCATTAATTTGTGTGACCTCAAGAACTCATCACTTAAGGAACTTGAGCACTGAAGGATTTCGTCTCTGTATGACTAAAGTTAGATCATCCAAGAAGGAGACCACTTTAGGCAGAGAGTCCAGGCAGTCATAACAAGGTATTCCCTGACAGTACTGACATCTTAGATATCACCCAGAACCAGTCAAAGAACACAATACAACTGCCAACCTCAACAGTTCAGGTAAATCACATACTAAATTTACAGGATCCCTTCCAACGGTCAACCCCCTCAAGTCCAGCACCATCTAGGTATTTGGGTGAGATAGGAAGTACATCTGCTAACACACAAAAGAACTCTCCATATATACTTTCAAAGAGTATACCCTTCTTTGATGAACTCAGCAGGTAACAGCTGCAAAGTCCGAAACACCACTGCCCTGTGAATCAGGTGAGTAACCACCCATTGAAAAACACCACTCACTAGATTTGAACCCCACATCATGCTGTCCCTTATGTCGTTCCTATCCACATTCCTGGTCCAGTGACCACTGGGCAGAGGGCATCCCATTGTCAACCTTGTCAAGGTCCTTGTGTCAGAAGGAGCACCAGTTCTGGATCACTGAGGAGGGAAGCCAGGATGGTTCCTCAGGGTGGGAGGTACAAGTCGACATCTCCAGAGTTGGAGGCAGTGTGTCATGCACCTGGCATTTTTCGCCTTTCTTTATACCTTTTTTCTACTTCTTCAAGACTCACTCAAGACATCAGACAAGAGATAAGAGACAACCTTTGCTTATTGATGTCAGAACCGACCTCGCCAACAGGCCTACTGAACCGATGCTAGTCTTCTATGTCTCTCGGTGCACAAAGTTGTCTTGTTAATGATGGATTTCTTCAGAGTGGGCCGGGACAGGCCACTCCCGTATGTGTTGGCGTAACTTGCGGCTCCGGAATATCCATCGTTCGGGTAGAGGAAATAAAGGGGCCGAGGTAACGCAGTACGGCACTAGAGAAGGAGGGGTTGCTTCTCTGGTTCTGAATCAGAAGGGAACAAGGGAGGCTCGGAGTTAATCACTAATGATCCGCCTGTCAGGAGGGAGAACACTGTGATTGACAAAGTCTGGGAAAACATCAGAACATCAGTATGTACTTATATACTAGAGTTTGTGATCATGTAAACATCTGACTAAGTCAACAGACAAGCATGTGATGAAAGAAGGACAATGAGAAAGGGATGAATGAACGATGTGATAAAGATAGGTAAGCGATGAGATACGTGATGGTGCACCGTGAAGATAAGAAATGAATAAAGAAGGTGTACTGTGAGAATACATGTGACCTCTTGTGGGAATGATTGATAACGATCGTGAGAGAGATCACCTAAATAAGGATAAATGAAGAAGTCACACTGAGTCATCTGGGTTAAGGGTTTGATGGAAGGATAGGGGGTTTGGAAAGATCCGATGAAGATAGGGGACTTGACTGAAGGCCGACGTCTTGATATATAAGGGTAATGGTTTGGCCTTGATGATCTTCACTGTCTTTCGACACTCTTCCACCATTTCAGCCTTACTCCTCTTCGTCCTCTACCTCAACCTCCTTATCCTTTACTATGTCCGACATCTACAACCACGAGCCCGTCATGGATTTCAACAACCCCTTCCTCGATTTCGACCAAGGGTACACTCGCCCTTTTGCCGCCACCGAGACCTTTAGGGCGACACTGGTTCTGATTCAACCAGAGGAAGAAGAATCGATCCTTCCTGAGAAGCCTCTGACCAGGAAGGAGCAGAAGACTCGAAGAGGCTATCCTCGAGGGGAGAGTCAGGGGGACTCTTCAGGCAGGATTCTTCTTCCTTCTTTCTTGACAAGAATGTTGAAGAGTCTTTTCCAGGATCTCGTTTTGGGATCACTTTCAGGAGGAAGATGGGGAAGTGTTTCCCGACGGAGGAAGAGAGGAATGAGCGGGACAAAAAGTTGTTTGTCTACCGCTATAACCAGGGTGGTGAGAAGTCCAGGAGGGATAACTACGGGAAACCGTATCCTTCCTTGACATCGGTGAGGGGGCGGTTCGTGTCCAGTAAGTACCGTCACGACGGTTTCAGGGACATCGGTTTGGGAGATGTGGTGATGGGTGCTAAGGAGAGGTGGAGGAAGCACCTCAACGAGTTGGACTTGGACACCTTCCCCAAGTCTTGGCTCAACAAGGGACTTTGTGAGATCCATCACAAAAACGATTCGATGGATGGGTGTATGGACGCCTGTTTGGGCTTCGCAGCCGTGATGGGTTGCGAGATTTACGAGTCCATTGGGGAGTTGAAGGAGGATATGAGGGAGGAGCAGAAGAAGAGGGCTTTGGACGGTTGGGAGCGGATGAACGTCAAGAGGTCTCTCAAGGATTCCTTAAGGTGGTGTCCTCCTTTACTCCGTTCTTCGTACGAAGTATTGACTGGATTCCAGGGAAGGCCAGTTAGAGATTGCTGATCTCAAGGCTCACGTCGCGTCTCTCAAGAAGATGGTCGAGAGATTGACCAACCCTCCTCCCGTTGTTCCAAGGGAGGCTGTTTTCCGTCCGGCTTCACCTCCTCTACCCGATATCAGTCTTCCTGAGGAAATCCCTGGATTGACTGTTAATCAGTCAATCGTCGATCAGTACCTCGAGTGGCAGTCTTATGATAAGACTTGGCCACATGGAGGGAACAAGGCTGATGACGAGTTGGATTTCGGGGATTTGGGGGATTCTGACAAGGAGAACGATTGGGTGGTAGCTCCTTCCTCTGTATAGATAGTTCTCTTCTTGTCTTCCGAATACTATCTGTTTTCCTCGTTTTGACTTGTGTGACTTTGAAGTGTGAAGAAAGAAAAGATAAGATAAGATAAGGCCATGTCATGATTTGAACGTGTGTTTGGGCGCTTCTGACTTAGAAGAAAATAAGTAAAAGGTGTGAAAATCGTGACAATTGAGGTACACAAAGTGATACAAAGGCTACAAACAGGACTACTTGGCATTGTTACCATCCCAATCTCATACCTTGTTGTTGTCAGAACTGCTGGGCCCATCCGCCATCACTACCCACTCGAAGAGGCGATTTGCTTGGAGAATCATATCCTTCATCTCCAACTTGACACGATGATGATGGACTTCTTCTTGCAAGTAGTGGAGGAAGGCAGAGACTACTGGGTTGGTGGGTCAAGTCTTGGTCACCTATGGCACAGCGATGCACATAGGGATGGTAAGCTGATTTAGGAGGACCCTTGGATCGAACAGCACGTTGACCATGTACCGCCATGAGACAAGCAATTCCCTGGAAGTCCAACTGGGGAGCAGGGACTAGAAGCAGATCCTCCATGACCTCGTCCTTGATCTCAACCAATTGGGAGTCGATGGCAACGTTCTCCTTGTTGGAACCAGATGACGAAGACAATACCTCAGCAGAAGCGACTGGAGGGGCATAGTAGGAACTATCACTACCACCAAGAGGATGATCCAAGACCAGGGGACTCCCAAGAACCGGAGAAGATGAAACCTCCACTGCTTTCCCCTTCCCCTTTCCCTCCTTGCAGTGGCACAATCAATCTTCCATACCCTCAACGTGAGTAATCAACTTCTCAATCATATCACACTGGGTACAAGACTGCTCCTCCAACACCTTGATCCTCCCCTCGGCGACCTTGAGCTTCTCTGCTACGAAGTTGTGATCCTTACAACAATGATTGACATGACTGTCCAAGGCTTCCAGGTCCTTGTTGATGCAACTGAATCCCATCTTGACCCCTTCATCCATGGTGTCTAACTTCAGAGTCATATTGGTCAGTTCACTGTCCATTGTTGTAAGAGTCTTGGTTTGCTTGTCGATGATGTGATTCTGCGTGGACTCCATGGACATAACCTAGGAGGTCATCATATCAGCCTCATCAAAAGAGACATCCAGAATGACCAACCTTGTCACTCAAACAGATGAACTTCTGGCAGATCCTTGTGGCTATGGACAACATGAAACAGACACCTTCCTTGATGGACAACTTCTTGGTCCATGCTGGTGCTCCTTTGGCAGTATCACAGAGACCCAACAACAGCATCTTGTGAAGACACTCATCATCCAACTTGGTATGATTGTGATGAAGGACCTCAGTAGAATGGATACTCCAGCCCCAGATCCAATCCTTGGGGGAGCAGTCATCAAGAGCATCCTGGTACCATCGCGCAAGAGTGGCAGCATCAGTCCCCATCTGGACCTTTCCCTTCAACATGTGTTTAACAATCTACAAATCCAATCAACAATCAACCCTTCCGAGTTCTACAATCATTACACACCTGTTTGTCATTGCGCTTGCCGCTAGCACGGCTTATACTCGACTCTTTCTTCCATATACATATTTCCACCTCCAGCTACGAACCCACACTCCTTTTACATTTCACACTTCAAAGACAGACAACAGTATATCTTTCTATGGACCCACTTTGGGGTCACGAACACAACAGGACAACGAGCTACTCTAGGTATCGGAAGGTCCATCCTCCACTCCCCAATCCTCGATGATAACCTCAACCGTACCTTCGGTCTCCTCAGCGAACGCCTCACCCTGCCGGTTCACCCACTCATCCACCACCAGCTGGTTGTACGTTCGAGGATCCAAGGCGGCCTCCATGTCGAATCCAAAGGGACTTCCATCACCCTCCATGAAGTCTGGGTCCCTCTCAGCAATCAAGGCCAGATGAGGAGCGACAGGAGATGGATCAGGATCATAGGAGGATGGCGGGGACGGATCAGAAGGCCCAGCCACAGATGGCGGAAAGTAGGACAAGGCCGATGCCGTACGAACCGAACCTCCCACTGCCTCCAACTCTGGAGACGTCGACTTGTACCTCCCACCCTGAGGAACCATTCTGGCCTCCCTCCTCAACAATCCAGAACCGGCACTCCTTCTGACGCAAGGACCTTGATGGGGTTGACGACGGGACACCCTCTGACCAGTGGTCACCGGACCAGGAACGTGGATAGGAACAACATAAGGGATGGCACGAACTTTGCCCTTGGATGACTTGGAAGAGCCCTTGGAGGAGAACTCAGAGGAGTCATCATCAGGAAGTTGGAAGGGACTCTCCATGCTCCCTTCACCGCGCATGTATTGGCAGTTGCGGACCTATTGACGGGTTAGTCTGAAAAGCACAACATTCAAGACGAAACCCCCCACCTGCTCTGATAGGCGCGCCAGCTTCATCAATAAAAGCTGCTGGTTCTGGGCGGTGTTCCTCATCACCTCCATCTCCCCTGCCAAGTCCTGAACGTGCGAGTCCACCCTCTCTAACTCCCTAGCCTGGCGATCAACGACCAACTCCAAGGGGTGACGCTTGGCAGACTCCTCACTCCACTAGAAGACATGTCAGCATGGTCACAACAAGGATCACGCGACAGTCCTACCTTCTGGTGCAGCTCAACGACATAGTTGAGGAGATGGTTATCACACACTGCTGAATACCTCATGGCCCTCTCCTCAATGTCACTCCTTGGCTCCCTGCTCTCCCTGTCGAAGATCCCCCTCTTGAGAAGTTCCACAAGAGGCTTGACGACTTCCCTCCAACCATCGTTCAAGGAGAACTCAGCGGAGATAGCGGAGGCCCAGATCGCGTCACCAAGGTAGAGGTTGTTGAAGGTTTCTCCAGGATTGTCGCCATCATACAAACAAGCACGTTTGACGATCTCCCCAACAGAGGGATAGTGTCCGAAGCTGGTACGGTCAAAGCCATGATTGACGAAGGTCCCCCTGGAGATAGGTCGAGAGAGGCTGGAGTTGTTTTCGTACATCCCATTGGTCTAGATGAGGTAGGGGCGACCACAGAACAAGATGTCGCGGATATTGTTGGAGGATGAAGACATATTGATGGTTGGCAGTGAGGGAAAAGCAACTTTGATGGGGATTCCTTGCTGTACTTGGAATCCTAATATCCCTTTCCTCCACCAACCAATCACAGGACTCCATCATTGATGCTCCACCGCTCCACAGCCCAGACCAAGCCCAGTCACCTCTGGCCCCACCCTAGGTCCCATCCAGGCCATCAGTGACTCATAGCTCCACTTGTTCCGCTCCACGCTCCACTCCTTCTTAGAACCTTCTGGAACATTCCATTCCTTCCATAGAACGTTCCAGCCCCTGTCTAGCCCTTTGATGACTCACTCCCCATTGTTCTTTGTGACTCATCCCTTCCCATGACCCACTCCTTTTCCTTTTAGGGGCATGGTCTGTGCACCGGACCTGCCCTATAGTGGTCCTTTATAAGTAGGCTAGATATCTCTTGTACCCCCCTAAGTTTGATAACTCAGGATCCCTCTTGCTTCCTGCCTTGCATTGAAGAACCTTGAGAAGGTCCTCTGAGTGACCTCAGCAACACTCCCTTGTTCTCTTCGGTCCCTCCCCTCTCCCAACTCTGGTTAATACCAGTCAGCCCCTAGTCGTTGCGAACTCCTATCTCCCTGCCTTGCAGAAGGACGACCTTGTGTTAGTAGGACGACTCCCCCTTATCCCTTTTGGTGGCCCTAGACACTTTGCGATCCTAGTGTGCCTCAGCAGACTTCCCAGCGGAGTATCACGTGACAGAGAGATTTGTTACTGACGGATCAGTTGTGTAATCCAGGGTGCAAGGGTTGCCCTGACACTGTTGAGCAGAAGGATAAGGGCCCATCTTGTTGAAGGACTGATTGAAAGTCCTAGTATTGACTTGGGTGATGGTACCCACAGCATGGTTGAGGGTGTACAAAGTGTGAGAGTACTGTCTGACAACTTTCAGATACAGGCTAGCGGGAGTGCAGTTGCTCATATCGGTAGCAAACATATCAAGTTAGCGGTAAGAGATGATGGGAGTGTGATGGAGAACCATTCATCTCCTCAGGTTCCTCTTAAACCACTCCCTCTCTAGCCAATCAACTACAACACTGTCCACCATCACCACTCACCCCTATCACCCCACTGCCAAGTCCGCTGAAGTCTCACCACAGGTCCGATGATGACCAAGTCTCATGGTCTTATCTCTATTGTCACTGAGTGATGTTGTTCCCATTGACATGTTCACAATTACACTCATTCATTTTTGGCCTCCGGCCTTTCTATTGTTCTCTTTGATTCTTATCTTTTGACACTTTCTTTCTTAGTCAATGGACTACTTTTCCACAGCCTGACAGGTCCTGCCAGTTAGTATTTCACCATTTGTCAACACCCTCTGACCCTCACCCAACACTCCTTATCTCAGTCTATTCCAGTCCGCATGACCAACTTTTGATGATTTATTCTTAGATACATCCTAACCTTCCCACCATATTCATTTCTTATCATTTCCTCTCACACTTGGCTTTTGTGCATTAGTGGATGCCTTTAGTCACACCTCATGCAAAAACCGTCACCCGTAGTACTTAAGGACCAGCTTTCCTACTGTACAAGACAAGCTTGATATTGCATACTTTCTCCTCAGCCTGAGTCCCTTATAAAGTCTTCTTGGCCAAGCTCTGAGGAGTCTAGCAAACTTAGGCTTAGCATTCCTATTCTCGACTCGCTCAACTCTCATCCTCCCTTCCATCTGAACAAATCTCTTATAGCTCTTCTTGACCTCTAACAAGGATTATAGCAAGTGTTATCATTATAGATCTCCTCCATTAATCATTAGAGACTAGGATAGCTCTGCTATCCCTGGATCTTAGTCAGTTGCCTGGTCTTTGGGACAAACAAACCATATAGAGACACTCGTTTGGAGTGTTGATTAGGCTTGGGCCAGAGTGGCCCTGACACAGTGGGGGGTTCAGTTCGTACAGCCTTGGCCTTGTCCTACTTCCCACCATCTGTGGCTGGTCCCTCTGATCCGTCCCCACCATCCTCCTATGTTCCTGATCCATCCCCACCATCCTCCTATGTTCCTGATCCATCCCCATCGCTCCTCATCTGGCCTTGATCGCTGAGAGGGACCCAGACTTCATGGAGGGTGATGGAAGTCCCTTTGGATCCAATATGGAGGCTGCCTTGGATCCTCAAATGTACAACCAGCTGGTGGTGGATGAGTGGGTGAACTGGCAGGGTGAAGCATTTGTTGAGGAGACTGAGGGTGCTGTTGAGGCGATCATAGAGGATTGGGGAGTGGAGGATGGACTGTCCAGTGCCTAGAGTAGCTTGTTGTCCTGTTGTGCTTGTGACCCAAAAATGGGACCATAGAATGATATACCGTTGTCTGTCTTGGAAGTGTGAAAGGTGAAGGAGTGTGGGTTCATAACTGGAGGTAGAAGTATGTGCAAAGAGGAAAGAGTTGAGTATAAGCTGTGCCAGCAGCAAGCGCAATGACAGAAACAGAATCAAGGGAGTGTGGGATGAAACAGAGAAGAACAATATCAAGTAAAACCTACCAAGGACACTGGATCAAGGGTCTGATGCACAGCCCATGATCCAGGGGTGATGTGCATAGAGTTGCACTGCCAAGCGCAGCTCTCACATGGCAACAATGCAGGGACATCAGAGGACAGCCTCACACAGCCCAGGGTACAGGGTTGATTGGATAGAGACCTTGAGGGCTATGCCTGATAGACAGATAGGAGGTGACAGATAGGGGTGATGGATCTGAAACCGGAGAGAAAGTGTGAGAGAGATGTAGGTGAGGGTGATGGTGGGTGAAGGGATATAAGGAACCCAACAATCGATGGAAGATCTCCACCAATTGATGCCCATCACCTCACTACACACTAACCTTGCTTCAGCATCCTCTACCACCATTATCACTATCTGCCTGTCATGTCCTCCACCAACAGCAACCATGTCAGTTTCCCAGCTGATTGATTCAAGTACAAAGTGGGGGATTCCCCCCATCATGTCATTATCTCTTGGGGTGATGGCCACCTTAACCTTATTAGTCCAATGGGTATATCTCAAGATTACCCTATGCTGGAAGATGTAAGTGATTGAACTTTGTCAGGGCCAGACCGCCAATTGATATGCTTGAAAGATTGTATGACATATGCGAGCTCCCCCAAGTCTTGCTGCCAGGGGTACCTGTGTAGCCCACTCCCAGTGGTGGAATGATCCTCTCAGGGATTGTTACTGGAGTGACCAAGTCTGGGAAAACACTGTCCGTACAACTCCCTGACCACTCTGGATGATAAGTTGCTCAGCTCCTTCCTTTCTCTTCTGTTACCTCCAATTGATCTTGGCAGAGTCCTATGAGTGCCTTCAATGGCAAGTCAGCAGTCAAGCAATAACCAATCTCCATGGATGGTTGAGGATCTTTCATCCTACCCTTATCAAGATAAGGCCCAAACTGGATACAGTCCCCTACTGAGTCCAAGTTCATGAAGACTGTTGGGTCCACCTGGTGCTATACAAATCCCCTTTGGTTGCTTTTCTCAGGCCATGTCTGTCTACAGACATCAGTCCTGACAGCGCCCACAACCTGGGTCCTGACAAGTGGGCACGAAGTCTCTGATTATGTGATTGAGGCTGGAGTGGAGGGTGGTAACACACTGTACGTTGCAAGAGCCTATGTGCAGGTAAACCCACATTTGTGATCAGCTTGATGACAAAACATAAACTCACCCAGACTTGAATCAGCCCAGGACTGATTGTGTGCAGCTTCCCACTTTATCCTGCCAAGACTGGGTTCCTATGCCTAATACTACCTTATAGGTGTTGGGAAAGCAGAAAAACATTTGAGCTAAGGCACAGAAATCGGGCAGCAGCATGAGCCATACTCTCAACAAGCATGAAATCTTACTTGGAGATCCACTCACTATCTGCTGGGTCAAAGCACATGGTGTGCCAAACCCTCACAACCTCCACACCTGCCACATTGATGCTGGTGTGGACATGCACAGACACCAGATATTCACTGTCCAAGTGAGCCATAATGGTGGTATCCACCCTGCAAGAGCCAACAGCAGTGCACTGGGTACATTTGATCCTTTCTGCCCACAAATATATTTCTCATTGCTCAAGGAGTCTGAGCCTGGTTCATTGCAGGTGCATACCTTGCCTATGGCAACGAAGAATTGGCATTCCAGGGAGGGACAGTAAAAATAAACACACACATATGTATCAAAGCCATTGATCACCATGCTGTCAGGGTTCGCCCCATTAAACCCTGACTGCACCTGTCGGACTCGAACCCGCGACCTCCTCATCGGCATTCCCGGCCTACTCGGCGATCTCGGACACCACGATCATCCTCCACTCCT
>Ga0307511_10004154_pt1 | contig 14784 bp, 7 predicted proteins | sample 13_EM_MG_FD_200266 | JGI IMG/M metagenome (GOLD analysis project Ga0307511, IMG submission 200266) | Populus trichocarpa ectomycorrhiza microbial communities from riparian zone in the Pacific Northwest, United States - 13_EM | ecosystem: Host-associated > Plants > Roots > Unclassified | place... | reverse complement strand
CTGTGCTAAGAGGACATTTAAGAGTTGCGTGGGAGTAGTGGTTATTTTTGGTCAATGTTATCCGAGTCTTCTTGAAATTTTTTTTATTTTAAAATAATATTTTTTTTATTTTTCAGAATTATTTTTACATCAAAATAATTTTAGAATATTAAAAAAAATATTAATTTAAAATAAAACAAATAAAATTTTTTTAATTTTTTTTTAAATCTTTTAAAACGAAAAAAACAAACATTTGCATACTCAGAAAATGAAAATGACTTGAGTAATAACTAGTTAGTGGCTCGCATTGATTTATTCTATTAAAACCTAGCATTATGTAATTCTAATACTATATTTTGAATAATTTAGGGAAAAAATTATAATATAATTGTAATCAAGTTCTTAGAAATTTCACAAACAGATTCTATTTCTTCATCTTAAAAAAAATTAAACAAAAGACGAGGAAATTTACTTGCTAGTTTTGGAGTCAAAGTCTCCTCTTAGAGGTTGTTTGGCAGTGTGGTTGCGGGTGCTTTTCAAATAACTTTTCGTGCTAAAATACATGCCAATGATGTTTTTTTATTTTTTAAAAATTATTTTTGACATCAGCACATCAAAACGATTTAAAACATACGAACCATATTAAATTTTAGTAAAAAAATTTAAATTTTTTAAAAACACGGGTTGAACCGCGTTCCCAAATACTTTCTTATACATGCTAGGTTAGGCAAGGTTTGGGCAACAAATTTCTATTCAGCTGATAGGATCATTTAGAGGCTGCCCTGGCCATGTCATGCTTAGCCTATAATAAATAGTCATAACAGACATCACTACTACTTTTGCTACTCTTTAGTGACAAGAAAGGGAATGTCTTTTTGCGTTCGTTCATTATTGTTCTGTCTTGAACCGTTCTTCTCTCTGTACTTTTACTGTAACAATCTATTAAAGCAGTGTAAAACGTTGAAAACATGGGTATCGTGAAGTTTCGCGCATGCTATTATTTATTAACTTTAGTGTGAAAAACTTATTCTATTACTAACATGGGAGTGATACTGTTGTCTTGATCCATATATATATAAGGGGATCTTTTGGCAATAGTATTTTAAAATACAGGGTTTGTCTTCTTACTCGGAAGATAAACTCAAATTTTTTATTGAAGATGGGAAATTATTGTTGATTAAATTAATAAATGAAGAAATATCAAATAGATTCTTAGAGTAAAGTTCATTAATGCTTATCAAAGACTTAGCAAGTCAGTCAATATATGATAAAAAATGTACTCAAATCAAACCTAGGAAATATATTTATTTTCTTGTTATTTTTAAATTATTTGCTTGATTTTACTAGTTATTCTCAATTTATTTTAATAAATTTATTTAGCTATTATATAAATAGTTGATGTTTTATTTTTTTAAATAATTGAATTTTTTGTACAATTAAAAATTATAATTTTATATATTAAAAAACTCTAATTCTTTTTAGCTTTCTCGCAAATAATTTCCAATTAAAACAGCCAATGACAGTTTTTCTAATAATATATACAGAGAAAGAACAAGGAATTTGGAGTGGTAAGTTCGTGGTGGTCGCAACAACTATTGAGGTCGCTACAGATAAAAAAAGATTTTGCTTCAACACACCTTTCTATCAGTCTTTTGAAAAGCATTCCCAAACATTATCTAAAGCTTTGTTAATTGCATTCTTTATATAGGATAAAAGGATATGCTTTCTATTCACTTGCAGGCCGAGAAAGCACCACGAAACTAGGAATTTCTAGTGCTAATTTTTAGTCAATGCAAGTCATGAATTAGACTAATCAAATAACATATTCAAATCGAATCAGCGGTTCCTATATGTATATATAGACGACACACTCGTCAATGAATTTTAAATTATAATTTTAAAAATTAAAAAACTTTAATTCTTTAGCTTTCTTGCAAATACTTTGCAAGAAGTCAGTCAATAATAGTTTTTCAATTCATATAAAGTAGAAATTTCCTTTGTAAATTACTAAAACTTTTCGAGTGAAATTAGCAATAGACACTCTCTCCAGCAGTCCCGTAAATGACATGATTTTCTACACGGCAAACTAAGAAATTTCCACAAACCTATTTTCATAGCCGGGCTTCTTTGTTTTCCAAAAAAGATGATTAGGCGTGTCAAAAATTCCTACACTTATAATACTTCCTTTTTTTTAATTACATTAAAACCTAGAATAATATATATTTTGAATAATTTTAAGGAAGAAATTAAATGTAATTGAAATTAAGTTCTTAGAAATCTTACAAAGAGGTTCTATATCTCTTTCTTGTTCTCTAATATTTTTATCCATCTTTTATATTTATTAAAAACATATTTTAGTTATTTTTTTGTTTTCTTTTTTATTAAGAATATTTGACTTCATTTTATTCTTCCAACTTCTTCTCTATACATATCATAATAGGAACCGGTACTATTTATTCAAACTAATTTCTATTTTTTTTGTTATTATCATCTAATTTATTATCACTACGTATATAATAAAAATAAATATTTTTTTAATAATTTATATAATATACCGTCCAACTATTAAAACATGATATATTTTAAAGTAATAATTAAAAAACCTCAATTTAGTCTCAAAATATACGATACCATCATTATGTGTCTTTTATCAATTTTAGCCACATGTTAATCGATATTGAGCTGGAATTTGTAGTTGATGATAGCGTATAATTATAAAAAAAAAATTAATATTTTTTTTTTTAAAGTATGGTTCAACTATCCTCCTAAATAATTATAATATAGTGGTGAGACTGTTGTTGATACTACGCTGAATTAGTTTTTTTTTTTTTTTTAAACACAATCAATGTGGCCTGGGCCTGCCTGGAAGGATCACTGAGTTAAAATAATTCGGTGTTGCCTTGGTGAGTTTGTAGGAAAAAGGATGAGCGGAAAAGATAACTCGATAGCTGGGTCAAGTAAGTTCAAGGACGGGATGACTTGACAGACCTCAAGTATCTCTACCTGTACTCGATGAGTTGATGCCATGACAAAAGCAGAGGAAAAGACGACGGAGAGAGAAGCTGTCATGGTTAGGTTTTATAGGTTTGATTTAAAGTCGAAACCGAAAACAATATTTGCTTATAATTTATGTTCTTCTTTTATTTGCTTCTGCGTTAATCATAACTCGTCACAAAATTTTATATCTCTTTAATTATTCGCAAACGTTAAAGATAACCAATCCACTCTTTAGTTTCTATAGTTAATTCATATCCTATTATTTATGCCATGACAAAAGCAGGGGAAGACGATGGAGAGAGAAGCTGTAATTTCATTTTAATTTTGTATTCCTCTTCAGAACAAATAATTAGTTATAATCTATATTCAACCACTAATTATCTTGCTTTATGTACTCATTACTTCAATTATTTTAGATTGCCAAGGGTGTTTTCCTTATTTTACACTTTAATCCCCTTGGTTTGAATCTTATCTAATTTATAAAAAAATTATGATAAATTGCGCAGCGTCGGTTGGCGATCTTTCATTGTTTACTGATTGATTCGTTGGGAGTCGCCACTTAGTATTTGGTTCAGGGTTACTAGAAAACCCGGATGTACTGGTCTTGTCAGAGATTCACGGGTAAGGGACTGGTTGTGGTTAGGAAAGGTATTAGCACCCCTAACGCACCCTACCTGAGGTAAGCTGCTTTGTGGCTTTGATGTCATAAAGAAGTTTTAAAAATTTTATCTTCTCATCGGATATTAGAAATACAACTTACATGTAAGTTCATAATCCTTAACCGTGAGCAAATCAAAATATTAAATTCTTCTTTATTCTTTGCAATTTTATCATAAAAAAAAACATCCATAAGAAAAAATACAAACAACACATTCACTTTCACTATATTTTTCTTTGTTTTTTACATCCACACTGCAAATTATAAAAATTAAAACTAAACAAAAATTCCATTAAACAATAATAACCCCTAAAACTCCACGAATTGCAGGGAATGCTTTCTGGAACTGCAGGAACAGTGGCGACGCGTCTCCTCCACGTGCCTCTGCTAGTGGCGGCGCGTGGGTTCACGCGCCACCACAATCAACGCCTAGAAACGAGCGGATTTGGCCTGCTTTCTTCTTCTCTTCCTTCCCTCGCCGGTGGTGACAAGCAACGTCACCTGCACAGCAAAGGAAACGCAACAAACAAACGACTTTGTTTGGTTTTAGATCTATTCAAAGCCTTTTGTTCTCTTTTCCTCTCGGTTCGGTTTTTTCTATTTCTCTTGCACTTGCCCCAGTGTGGGGTGTGATCCTAGCTGTCATAACCTAATTTTGGGTTATTCCCCAAAAATCAGTTTCTTTTTCAAATAAAAAAAATAAAGGCTGGCAATATGGAGAAAGCAGATCAAGGAGGACTACAAAAATAGGAAAAAATCAAGTTGTAATTTTTAGAGGAAATTCAAGACCTCATTGTACCCCATTATGCCCAAAAATGGAGAAAAAAAAATACAAATTCAAGGTTAAATTAAATGATTATTGGATGAATTTGCATAAAAATTAAGTTTAGAGACATAATTAAATTTTTAATGGGCTAATTTGATTTAATCATGGGCCAAATTAAATTTTAATTATGTTTAAGAATTAATTTGGGTCCCATTGAAGGATTTAATTAAGTGCAAGGACTTAATTATGCTCTAAATAGGTCAAATTAATTTTATTTGGGATTTAATTGGTGAAAAATTAAGTTTGAGAGCTAATTTAGGCTTAATTGAGAAGATTGGAATTTTAAGAAACCAAATTTAATTTTGACCAAGTTAATTGATTGAAATTAGGGGCCAAATTGCAAGAAAATTAAAGTTTTGGGGTCAATTAGGGGTTAAATTGACAAAATTCGCAGCCAATGACCAATCTGCAAAATGTGCCAAACTATAAGGGTTTAATTGACAAAATACAGGGGTGAAATTGAAGAAATTGAAAGTTTAATGGTGAATTAGAGGTTAAATTGCAAAAATCCGAGACCAATGAATAAATCACAAAACACGCGTAAATCTGGGGTTGAAGTTAAAGTTACGTCGGGACCAAATTGCATTAAATCAAAGGTTTAGGGTCAATTAGGGGTTTCCTTGAAAAACATTGAAAGCTAGAGGACTACATTGAACTTCAGCAAAATTCCTAATTTTAACCCAAAACGGCGCCATTTCTGCTAAAAAAAAAAATTGGACCACACGACGCGTTGTCTGGTCACTGTTCATTGTCTTCCCTGATTTTTGCTCGAAAATGACAGCTCAGGGACCTACTTGTAATGCCTCATATGTCCACGAAAATTGACAAAGCATGCACCAAAATGGTCACCTGAAATCCTTCTATCAACGTGTATCGTCCGTTCAGGCCTATTAACATCAAAACTGCTCCGATGACTGGCATAAAGTAGCCAACTCAAGCAGTCTTGGACTGTCAAATTTGGCAGTTCGAGGTGCACACTTTGAACCAACGGTTGGGATGCTTACCAACCAAACCAGCCCTATAAATAGGGGTGCATTTCGTTGCCTGAGCAAGGAAACAATTGGGTCCAAAGTCGGCCGAAAACCAGCCCCTCTGCCCCCGTTACTGCAGTTTTTATTTCCCTCTCTCTCCCCGCTGTTCCAGCCACCAAATAGAGCCACCACCAGCTTCTTCACCACCATATCCACCACCATCTCCACCACAGGATGCCAGCACAACCACCACGCAGCCATTACAACTCTCTCTCTCTTCTCCTTCCAGCCTTTCTCTCTCCTGCAAACTTCTTCTTCCTTCACAGTAATAACTTCGGTGGCTAAGCTCTCCATCAGCGCCGCCACCAGCCTCTTGTCAGCCACCTAGACAGTGGCTCCTTCTCCCCCACCAGGTTGCCTTCCATTTTTCTCCCACAGTTTGCAACAGTGTTGTTGCATGCAGAACGTGAACAGTAAGTTCACGTTCTGCAAAATAATTAACATTTGGGATGGGCTAGACCCGTTCCAGCCCAAATGTTTAGGTCGGGTCCGGCTCACCCAAAAAGAGAAAAAAATATTCTGGGCAGATATCGGCCCAACATTTCTGGGCCGAGATTGGCCCAACCTTTGTGGGCCAAAGTTGGCCACCTTTTTCCTTGGGCTGAGCCAGGCCTAGTTACCTGGGCTAGGCTGACCCACATATTTTAATAATATTTAAATTAATATATATAATATTATATTATATATTTCTTTAAAAAAAAACAAAAAAATTCCAAAAATTTTCAAAAATCCTTTAAAAAAATTCGTGATTTTCTCAAATATTTTTCTACCAATTTTGCATAATATTGGGTTGTATAATTACACTGTAAAATATAAATCTGGTATTAAAATACCTGGTTTTCTCCGAGATATTTCAAAAAAAATAATTTATTTTTATACATACGGTCAAATCCTAAAAATTTTCCAAGCATGTTTTCATTAAAAAAAAATTGCATGTTTTGAAAACAAAAAAAAATTGATATCATAACTAGTTTATGATCATCCATTAGGGTTTGACCACAATATCAAAAACCTTTTCTCAATATTTTTTTTTTAGGATCCAGATGTAAACTTTAATATTTGTGGGGTGTAAAATTACACGATAAAGTACACCTTTAGATATTAAAGATACAATGTGTAAATAAATGTCATACTAAAATTCAGACTTTAGAACGGTTAGGATTTAACTCAATAAGGTACAGACTTTCTCATAAAGAGAGATCTACCTTTAACTTTAGAAAAGACCAACAAATAGAAACCCAACTTAGAAAAAAAAACAATCAAATAACAATGCAGCTTACTTTAGGTAGGGTGCACTGGGGGTGATGTGTCTTCCGCTTGCACAACCAGTCCCTTACCCAGACTCTCGCAGACCATAGGTTCCTAGTGACCATAATACTAGGTGGCGATTCCTAAATATTAATTATAATTTTATGATTAAATCCAAAAACCCTTCCCAACACAACACCTCATCATCAGGAGGCACAACAAAAAGCCTCCGCTGTCACCAGACAACATTGCGTCGCTCGCACCCCGCGACAGGATGGCGACTCCACTGGGGATTCCCTTGTTTGGTCGGACTAAGCTTTGATTGTTTGATTTTTTTTCTTTTATTTAATTAGATATCTAGATAAAGTTTTTTCTTTTCACTTTGAATTTTTTTATATAAAAATAGTTAAAATAGATGTATATCCAGATTTAAAAAAAAACAAATTATAACTTGCTGCAGAGTACCGATTACAGGTCGAAAATACACCCTTGTCTGTCCATTTTCTCTCTTCGTCAACGGGAAGATTGGTAGGTCAAAAAATAATAATAAATATCATTGGGAAATTGGAGAGGAAGAATCCGAACTAAGAAATAAGAATTTTACGTTGACATATTCATTTGTGTGTGAAATGGAGAAAAGATAGGCTATAAAACCATCGAAGAGACTCACTGGTAGTTTCTTAAAAAGATGGTATATCAACGTTTTATTAGGTATTGTTTAGTTATTTTGCTAAGATAATAGAAACAAAAACAATGAAGCTAAAAATATATTTAGTTGAAGTAAAAGAGATAAAGATATAAAAATAATTTTAAAATAAATTTTTATATTTTTAAAATATGAGGTACAGAGATGTCATGTTTTTAGAAACAATATTTTTTATTTTTTATTTCTAAAATATCTTTATAAAAAACTTTCAATTCTAAAATTGTCAAACTAAGACATGTAAAGATAAAAATAATTATTATCATAATTTTAAAACCTGACTCAAGTGTCAACCAAGGGCAAGGCCCAAGACACAGGTCAAGAGAACCAACCCTAGATGACTTGAGTCAATGTAAAAATAAAATTAGTTATTATCATAATTTTAAAATCCAACATGGGAGTCGACTCAGGGCAAGACTTGAGTCACGGGTTAGGAGGGTCAATTCATGTTGACCTGGGTTAATATAAAGATAAAAGTAGTTATTATCATAGTTTTAAAAACTAACTTGGGGGTTGACTAGGCAAGGCTTGGAGGGTCAACCAGGGTTAACCTAAGTCAATGCATGAATAAAAGTAATTATCATCATAGTTTTAAATTATAACTCGTAGATATGACAATTTAATTCAAACCAAATGGATACAAATTCGGCCTGACCTGAATGTGTGTGTATTTGTTAGATAGTTACCGTACTCAATGGATAATGGGTAGAGTATAGATATTGTCAAACCTGACCCAAAATTCGGTCGAAGAATAACATCTATATTACGACCTGGGCTGTTTGGACCAGGTATGACAGTAGATAAAAACATGAACTCCGGCCTCATACACATTCCCGGTGGCAAGTTATAAACCGAAAGTATGATCGGCCACCAAGAATAAGAAGCAGCAAATGACCCAAATGGGTTGAATCCGTCTGTACACAACCCAAGATGCGCGTTCATTGATTCAGCTGAAAAGTGAGTATGCACACTGTTAAAGTGTTTCCACGCTTTGCCGTTAGAAGGATGCACCATCACTCCATCAACCGCATCATGTGATTGGTGTCATGTCATATGCTCAACAATCCATGGTGACATTAATAACTTCTGCAGTCTATGTGTGATTGGGAAGTATCTAGATTTTTTAAATGCCACTAGAGTCTTTCCCCTGCCAGTTCTGGGTTTGTAACGGGAATGCTCACATATCATACACTCGGTCAGCTCAGCTTTTTCAAAGTAGTATAACATGCAGAAGTTAGGGCACATGTCAATTTTCTGGTATCCTAAACCAAGGGGTTTCATCATGGACTTCGCAGCATAAAAGTTCTCTTTAACCTGTTCCCTTCAGGTAAAATGCTTCTCGCCCATTCAATAATTTTATCATACCCGGCCTCACTCAACTCGTGATCTAACTTGATAGTGAACACCAGTGCTACGACCGATAATTTATTGTGGTTCGTGCAGCCATCCCATAATAGTTCGTCAGAATTTTTCAACAAATCAAAAGACCTAGTTGTATCTGCATTAGGTTCTTCTTTTACGATTGGACATTGACTGACATTACCTTGATTCATTCTCATTGCATCCATAACTATATTCCTGTAAGGATTAGTGTTGTCATTTGCCGCTTCATACACGTTGCTAGCACTAGAAGTTGACCCAACCACCCTTTCTCCCATTCTCTTATTACGAACAAATACTTCTCCGTATGCATACCAACACCGGTAATTCTCCATAAACCGTTTGTGTAGAAGATGCATCATTACAACATCTGGATGCAGATACTTTTTATTTTGACACTTCCTGCATGGACACCTAATACCACCTCCAGTAAAATTTCTGGGAATAGATGTTGCCTCGAGATTATCCAACAAACTAATTACAACTTCTCATAAATATTAAATATTCATTATCAATTATCAACGTCCATACAAATTAATACATATAAATTTATGAAAATTACAACTCCGCAATACCATTGATACAAATTAAAACGGACCCGTTAAACAAGTTATTAATTATTTCAAAACAACACATGTAATTCGATAATTCAATAAAGTTTCAACAATTTACTAACAAATACAATTTTACAAAATCTAAAACAAACCATAACAAGTTCAAAATTATACATTCATATACTACAAGTTTGTTTGAGAAATAACATTAAAACATGTACATATACTAACAAAATACATATACTAAAAAAACAATAAAATTGACATTTGAATGTTAAAATTTTAAAAGATAGAATTACTTACAAAAACTGATAAAATCTGTCGGTAAATCAGAACACGGATGCTGTGACTACAAAACTTCAAGAAATATGACTTGTTGTGCTAAGAAGAGGGAGTTTTTTTTTTTTTTTTTGGGGGGGAGGGGGCTGGTTGTTTGCAGTAGGGGAGAGTTGGGATGGGGAAGAAGAAGGAGAAATAAGGGAGGAGAGGGTCGGCAGAGTGATCATAAACTAACTTTTGCCGACAGAATACGTCCGTCGATGATTCTGTCGGCCATTCTGACAATAAATAGGCCACGTCACTGTACGGAGATTCCGGTTTGAATCCCTTGGTGATTTTGTCAGCAATTCGAACAATGAATCGGTCACATCACCATATGAAGTTGCCGTTTTGAATCCCTCGGTGATTCCGTCGGTAAAATCACCCGTGAAAACTTCCACGTCAGCGAACCATCTTTTTTTTTTAATTCTAAATATTTCGTCTGTCATTCCGTCGGTAAATACTGACCGAAGAAGTCTGCATGTATATACCAACGGAATTACAGACGGAAAAAATTATGTTGATAATCATGACCGCAAAATACTGACAGAAGTATTCCGTCAGTAATTCTGTTGGTATTAAATAAATTTCTAATAGTGTCATAGGGCAATAATACCCGACTCAGTAGAGAAGGCGCAAGCAATATGGACATCCAAAAGTTTCATGTCGTGAAAGACAAAGCATGTGTTTTAAGTAATCTACAATCGAGTTTATTTCCTTTTTTAATTCAAAGATAAGTATACAATTAGATATACAATCGAGTTATATATATATATATATATATATATATATATATATGATAAACTTAAAAAAATATATTAATAAATAATTTTTCAACTTATTATTTATAGTATAGAAAAAAAAATATTTTTCAATTTATTTTATACGATACTGTAAAACATTAAAAAATAATTTAATTTTTATTAAAAAAAACACTTTTCCAAAAAACTATTTTCTACAAATGAACGAGTTCTTAGTATTTTTAGGTAAGCGGCCATGCTTCCAAATTTAACCCGAATTGAAAGAGATTTGCTTTTAATAAACGAAATTGGGTAAAATATACTCTGACCATGGAAAAAAAACGTTGACGTATATAGTCTTCTCAAACATGAAAGGGAAAGGATAAGTTCCAATTAAAGTGACCTGGAAAACAATAAAAGCTTCCCAGCAGAGAGGTTGGTTCTGATGAGATGCTCCATTTATGAACTTTGATGATGCATCTCCAATGAAGTATGATGATTTATTGCCCAAGATTCTTTCATGCCTTACCTTTCTCTTTTATATTTCACCATCACACCTTGCAGACAAATACTTGGATATAAAGTGTAAATTTTGGAATTTGATTCAAACTTCTTTTGGGTTTAGTAATTTGTTGTAACCCAAAAGAAGTTTGGTTATTAGACAGTGAGAATATAATAAACATGTAGCTTTGTATTTTTTATTTTAAAAATGCAAGAATTCACTTCATAATTATTGGCTTGTTGTGGATTGGTGGCAGCGAATTATTTTTGTTGGGAGCAGCATTTGGCCTTGCTACTGTATCTGTATGCTAACAATTTACAACTTCTCACTTAGATATTTTATCAACCATAATACATACATCAATTTCTGTCAGTCTACATATTCACCACGATGAAGCTTGTCTAATCCTCTTTCAATCAAAAGTTCGTCTGCCCAGTTAGAAAGTAGAACTTCTTCCTCTGGTTTTGATACGTTAATTTCCATATTTCTTCTACAAAAGACGATCTTTAAGATCACAACTCCATAACTATAAATATCTTCTTTAAGTGCTAATCTTATTCCATTCAGGTACCATATAACCTATTGCCCCTCTAGCTATCGTCAAGGTTCTTGTTTTATTTTGCTTGCCCAAAATACAAAACTACGTAGAGCAAAAGGAGGATTTGCAGTCCAAACGAGTGTGTTATCAGGTTAGCCGATCAGCCATATTCCTATGGTAAATCAATTCTTGTGGATAGAATGGCCAGAAGGGGATAGCCATGAATGCAAACCGTGTGAACTGAATGCTTGTTTTCTAACAGTAGGAACATGAGTACAGGTCCTACCGTCCTAGACCCACCTTCGACGTCTAAATCAACCCCTAGTATCACTGTCAAACTTTTTTTATTATTATCATGTTTTTTAATCGTTTTAGCATGTTAATATTAAGACATTTTTTTAAAAAAAATATTTTAATATATTTTTAGGTAGAAACCATTTTAAACAACAGTTATTACAGTACCAAATAATATAATTCACCTATGAAGATATTTATTTAATTCTATACAAAGTGAAACTCATTTCAGTTGTAAGATTGTGACTCTGAGAAGACTATTAATGGGCATCCGTACATGTTAGGATCATTATTAATGATCACGATACAGATCCTGGGCTGATGAAGATGAAGGACCATCCCATGTTCTATCTGATGCACGCCCGAGGGACTGAGTTTCGTCGATACTCAGGACTGAAGATTGATCAGAGTTGCCTTGGAAACTCTTAAACCTCAATGAATCGCCAAATGTACTTGGATCCACGACTAATTCCTGAACATCACCCTTTCCTTCAAGCATTCTTACTACGGCAGACATTATAGGTCTATGTGCGGGGGATTGGTTCGTGCATAGCAGTGCTACTTTAATCATCCTAGCTGCTTCTTTCTTCTTGAAGTCAGACCCTAATCTTGGATCAACAAGCTCCATTACGTCTCCATTTTGATGTAAACTCAGCGCCTGAAATAAACCATAAGGCAAAAGTAAACAGACATGTAGCTGTTTTACTGTTTCATGTTCAAGGAGTCCGTTCTTGATTAGATGAGATAATTTTACAGTGCGAAATTTTGAGCAGTGAATTAATGTTAAGATGGTTCGCAGAAGTATTCTGTCTTCTAAGATAGAATATAACCACTCGGTTTTGGCTTTATATAGAGAAGATGTCAGGCATGAAGCAGCCTAACCTAGCCTGCTTTGGAGCATAAGTTGCCTGCGAATAAATGGATATGACACAACTTACCCAATCTAGGAGGCATGCGAAACTTTCATTATGTCGGAATCTCATGTTGCTCATCCCAGCAACAATTTCCAGTGCGACAATACCGAAACTGTAAACATCTGCCTTGTAGGTCAAGCGACCATATAAAGCATATTCTGGTGCCATGTATCCCCTGCACAGAAAAAATAACACCACAACCTTAGCAAAAACAGTAAAAAATGCTAAATTTGGAGCAACTCACTTGTAATAGTACTGACTCTGTCAGCAATTATACCCATATATATCATAATTATTGTATTATAATTGGTCCACAGGAGCAGTCACATATCAGTTTTGTTTAACCGAATGACTTGAAAAAGAATAGCTGCAGCACTTCTAAAACTATGTGAAAAGGCTAGCTGGATAGAAAATGAGATAACAGAAACTCACATTGTTCCAGCAACTCTGGTGGAGATATGGGTGTCGTCCTCCTCGTCAAGCTTTGCCATGCCAAAATCAGATATTTTGACATTCATGTTCCCGTCAAGGAGAACATTGGTAGTTTTTATGTCTCTATGAACAATTTTGAGTGTGGATTCCTCATGCAGGAAAGCTAGACCTTTTGCTATATCAACACAAATCCTCTGCCTTGTAGGCCAGTCTAGATTTAGTTGGCCCTCCTTTTTGCCTGTAATCAGTATGCACAGCCCAACCAATCAAATTTTTTACCTTAATTCTTTCTATATGCCATTCAATGTGCTTCTGTTTCTTAAATCAATTTATAAAAGCTACTACTTCAAGGAAATGAGCATAGCCTACCGTACAAAACATGCGCAAGGCTATTGTTTTCCATGTTTTCAAAAACCAGTAGTAGTTCCTTCCCATTGATGCAACATCCATACAATCTAACAAGATTTGGGTGTTGCAAAGCAGAAATCATGCCTATTTCGTTCACAAATTCACGATTTCCTTGCTTTGATTTTGCTGATAGCTGCTTAACCGCAATTATAGTACCATCTGATAGTACTCCCTGGAATGAGAATCATTTTAGAGAAATGAGGAAATCAATTCATTTAGGTCAATCTTCCATGGTATGGAATGGTAGGAAAAAGAAAGTAATCGATAAGTAGCTAGATGAAAGACGAGGCTGTCATTACTTTGTAGACAACTCCAAAACCACCTTCTCCAAGGTTGTTTGCTGGATCAAAGTCATTTGTTGCAGCTTTGATTTGTTTGAAGGTAAAGATACCAGTTACCAGATCTAGCCCAACAAGTTCTGCCCAAGGAACAAGGAGGATAAGTTGTGCCACACAAATGATTCATAAGAAAAAAAACATGTCACATATGGTGATAAGACCTCAGCCTTCCACATTTTTATGACGATGAGAGACTAAAATGATACAGTTCGGATCTTAGATGTGCCAACTTCTCATCCTTGACAGCTTAACATGAGCCATATTCCAAGTTGAAAAGGACAAGCATGTGACAAAAAACCATCATATCATGAATAAACTGTTAGGAAATTCCAGAAATCAAACACACACAAATTTACGTGATTCGGCAATTTGTCTACTCCACAGAGCTACTGGCCTGTATTAATCAATCAAAGAAACAATACAAACAAAGAGGAGGAGAAAACTATTCTCAACTCAACTCAACTCAACTCTACTCACTCAAGCTCTCTCTATTCTTCTGCTCTTGTTCTCTCTATTCTCTGCACACATCCTCAGCTCTTCAATGTGTCTAATTATAGACAGAGCAGGGGGCAAGAAGTCATGGCCATCATGAACTCCTACTTTGTGCTAGTGGGATGAGTTGTTCCCACCATGTGCTTCCACTTTATGCTAAGTGGGAGATGAGTTGTTCCCACTAGCATAAAGTGGGAGTGGGCATTGTTTGTCTCCACTTTACTAACAATCTCCCACTTGGAGACAAACAATGAGATTATCTTTTATCCTTGAAGACCAACTGAAGTTTTACACAACTTCAGTTTATCAAGCGTAACTCCTTTGGTTAACATGTCAGCTGGATTCTTACTTCCACAGATCTTTTCTAGCGTCAATTGCTCATCGTCTAGCAATTGTCGGATGAAGTGATATTTGATCTGAATATGCTTAGTC
>Ga0307511_10004153_pt1 | contig 14789 bp, 22 predicted proteins | sample 13_EM_MG_FD_200266 | JGI IMG/M metagenome (GOLD analysis project Ga0307511, IMG submission 200266) | Populus trichocarpa ectomycorrhiza microbial communities from riparian zone in the Pacific Northwest, United States - 13_EM | ecosystem: Host-associated > Plants > Roots > Unclassified | place... | reverse complement strand
CATTTTCCTGGGGAAGACGCGGTGGTCTGGAGCCGAGGTAACTCTGGTGGTCTTATCAGATTCTTGTAGTTGTTGGAAGTGATGGTGAATATGCGGTAACGGCTGTTATCATAAAGATGGTCAAGCAATTTTTGCTTCGTTACAGAATAATTAATTACAAAAAAAAAAATTAGCTTGGCTTGTCTAAATCAAGGGTAATGACGAATAACTGATACCCTTATTATGACTTATGAGAGTTCAAATCAATTAAACATACTCTATATATTGAGAGTCTCCATGTAGCATATATATTAAATACCATACGACTAGAGCTGGAATAAACCCCCAAAACTCAAAAGGTATAGCATGCACCAAAACCAAAATCAACACATTTACTCAAGCCCATCCTTCAACACACTCTCAACCTTCGCTGGTGCCACCACCTCCTTTCCCTTAAACATCTCCTCCAGCCCCTCGCCCCCATAACTAATCAGCGGACTAACCTCCACACCCGTCTCGTTTGCATTCTCACTAACTACCGTCGCCCCCGCCGCTACCATCCACCTCCTCCCCTGCTCCATTACATCCGCCCTACTCGTCTCCGCATTATCCTCCTTCGAGCCCTTCCCATTCTTCAACGGGGAGAACTCATCCTCCCTTCTTACCTCCAAGCACGCAAACTTCTCCAAGGGAATCCGTGGGAATACGTCAAACACAAACTGCTCCAGCTTAATGCCATTCGGCTTCGCCGGGGAGATCTCCTCCCCTGTAGCGGGGTCACAGTACGGAATCTTTTTGCGCGCAATATGGTGGGGCAGTGCAAGGACCCACTCGGGGATACTCTCAAGAAACTCGGTGGAGTAGTAGTGGTTAACAATATTCGCGGCACGGAATTTGAGTAAGGATGAGTCTCGCTCGTCTTTAGCTTCGCAGGTGGCTTCGTCGATCTCGGAGTATTCGACTACGTCAGGCTTGCCGTTTTTCAGGATGATGAGCCCGACAGACTCATTTGCGGCGCGCTTGCGCACGACCTTTGTAGCGAGGGAGGCGGATTTGGAGGTGGCAAAGCCAATGAAAGTGGGGTCGGCCACGCGCACGAGGGAGTTGTCGACGCAGTAGGCGTGCACGTGCTTGATGCCGCGGGCTTGGAGGCTAGTGAGGACGGAGGAGATGATGATAGCTTGGTAGATACCGCCGTTTCCGTCGGGGGCTACGGCAACCTAATTGTAGATAAGAGGCGTTAGCAAGCTGCTTGTACTCGAGATAACAAGCCTATGAGGATAGGCCGAGAGATAAATAGATGGGAAGATAGATAATAGCCTACCTTTGACTTTGTCTGTAATAAAATCTTCCCCTCATTAGAGATACATGGCAACACACCCTGCTCAAAAAATATCACATTCCCCTTATCCAACCCAAAGTACTTGTTCTTCTCAAAGAACGCCGCTGTCGGCCCCCTCGTCGGCCCACTTGTCATAATATACCACGGCACAATAGCGGTTTTCTCGTTTCCGACCTTGGCGGCAGCGAGTTTCTGGACTTTGGTAATACGCTCTGCCTGTAGCTGGAAGAGGGACTTGTGTGATGGGAGGCCGACGTCGAAGCAGCCTTTGGGGTCGGACGAGCCGAGACGAGTTCCTTGACCTCCGGCTATAGGTGGTGGGGCAAAAATTAGCCTCCTGGCCATTTGAAGGGGGGAGGGGGGAGGGCAGTAAGACATCGACGGGCTACTCACCCATCAAGATGACGGCAACCTCTCCACGGCCAATGGCCTCAAGGCCGCTCTCGTACCATGCCTCGAGGGCGGCGGGGTCGTTGTCGAGGATGGATGCGGTAGCACTCCGCGGGAGGGGCTCGACGGTGGGGTTCTCTACTGGGGGAGAGGGGTGGAGGGCTTCTTTTACGAGTTGCTACAATAGAGTTAGCATGCAATTCAGAAAAAAAAACCCCCCCGGCGGGGGGTGAGTGGGGTGGGGTGGGGTGGGGTGGAAAAGGAGTTTCCCATACCGAAATCCTCGCAGGTTTAAACCCACTCAACTGATCGAACAACACCCTCTTCTCTGCATCACCAAGTTCATCCCAAAACGCAAACACGTGGTCTTGGTCGTATTTCCTGTATTCGGCCCTTAGCTCCGCGACTTGTTCTGGAGCTGGAGCTTGTGGAGTAGAGGTGGGGTGGAGAGCTTGAAGGGTGTCTTGGATTACCCCAGCCATTGTGGTACGTGGTTTTTGCTGTGGAGACGTATGGAGAGAAGGGTGTTGAATGTGTACAGGAGGTTAAGCACAAAGGTGAAAAGGATTCAATTGAATTCGAATTGTCGAAATCCGGTTTTTTTGCTAGCTACGTGCTACGTACGCACCTACTGTAGTGTGAGAACTTATATATTCAAGTTGTAAAGTCAGTCCAGTAAATGGGGCACATGGGGATTCGAAGTATAGAAAAAAAAAGCCTATGGCAATCGAAGCTCAATTGGAGGATTTATATACTTATTATGTCCCTGATCTGAATTGGTGATCATGAAATTCCCATTCCCATCCCCAACCCCTTGCCCCTCCTTTCTGACGCACAGCCCTCCTACAGCTCATCCCGCACGGGTACCTCTGCACATCCAACCAACTATGGCACGAGCTTAGACTAGAGGAGGCATGAAGTTTGGGCGAGGAAGATCTGGAGGGGTAGGGATCGGCGGTGGGTCTTTTGCTTCTTTATGGACGGCAGTACGAGGAGAGGTCGTGTAACCAGACAAGGGCGACGGCGCCAAGAGGGTTAATATACTGGTAGTTACAGCACAGAGTATAGTCAGAAGTTGCATAGGATAACTAATTTCATCCATAAATAACTGCATATACAACTACAAATCCTAGGGAGCAAGCTCAGGGTAAACTGGTATCCGGCCTCGAAATACATGATCGTGCACCTCAAACCCATAATATACCTAGCATATCACGGGTAATTAAGACGACTTGAAGACCAGCCCAAGTATAACCTTCGGACATGAAGGTTGCATTACAGCCGGTTTGTCTCTTCAGCCACCACGAATGAATTGGATCAAGACTACTTAGTCTCCAGCCGAGTTCTGTATTCTAAAGATGTACGTAGAGCAAGACCCTGAAGTTGTGCCGGTAGATACTGGATATTGATTAAGGCCTGAAATATTGCAATTGGGCGCAGCCTCGAGGCTGGTCATAAACGGCTTTCGATAAATTTGTCCTTCACGCATCTTCTCCTTGGTCGCTTGAACTCCTCATCGCCGGAATGAGATCCTCATTTTTTCCCAGGCGGCCGCTTCTACATCCTCATCGCCGACTAGGTGGCAGGGTAATTGGAGGGACATCAAATTCAGCTTCACAACTAAAAGGCATTGCATTGAAATTTTCTTGCCAGTGTACATACATACTTAGAGATCGAGCAGCTTTTCGTTCGGCGAAGCGGGCGGGGTTCATATATATAAAAGAGGTTGCTCTGGAAACCGCTGGGGTATAGTACTTGATAGGCACAGATACAAGGGTGTAAAAAAGGGAGCAAGATTTGAGGGAGCATGGTTTCTGGGTCTGTACCAGATTTCGATTTTGAAAAGAGGTTGCACGGATTTAGTGTCCTTGGGGTAGGAAAAGTACCCAGATCTCGAAATGCTATCGATGGTTTTTCGAGTTGGAGGGTACTTGTGAAAGCGAATGAGAGCCCGGCTTGGAATACATCTCTGTGAGAACCAGATTACTCTGTGAGGTGGGTCTGTAGCTGTTGGATCTGTAGCTGTGGGGATCTCTATTTTCAATACCCTGGGCTGACAGGCTTGAGAGGATAGTCTGGTTCAGAAAGTGTTACCCTCAACTCGGGCCCGAATTTCAGGTTTATGCTGTAGCTTGGCATTATATTGTGAAGTATGCTTCTTCAGCCTGGTGAGGTATGATAGCGTTCAGTCAGTTGGGAGTACATGATCTACGGACCAGCATGCCTGACTGGGGCGTAAAATTGTTGTAGGCCCCCTTGAGGCCCAACCTTGATGCATAACCTTGGAACCCAATTAATGAAATCTACATATTTACAGATACAAGATGGATATATATCACAACGACCTGGCATTTGTGTATACCGCTTGCACATCATCAGCTTCCTCCAGAGTATCTAACAAGAAATCATCAGCTTTAATTCAATCAAATCGGTGCTGAGGATATTCAAACCTATTAAGCCTCTTAACTTATCCCAATCGTCTGGCGTTCCCTCACTCTCTGGGTCAATCATAGTATCCTCCTTCGCAACCCACTCTACGGCAATCTTTTCCACCTTGAGCTTCGGGGACATTGCTTCCATAATTTGTTTTGAGACCGTGTTGGCAAGCTCCGGAGCAGTTGTTACACTGATGCCGGGCGATTCACCCTCACTATCCCCTTCCTCTATGAGTTCAGCATCTTCAACCCCATCTGTTTCCATTGCCTTTTCGAAGGTTTCCTCATAAACTTCTGATAGTGTGGGCTGTGGTTCTGGCAATCCCGTGTTGAGCGTGTAGAAGAGGCGCCCCTTGCGGGAGAAAAGGTAAGCTACATCGGTGACATTAGCACGACCTTCCTTGAGGAGTAATTTTATGGCTTGCAGTGTGCGGAGTTTGTTGTCTGTAAGACAGTCTCTGTATGAGGGTATTACTTAGTTACCGAGTCACAATCGTATGAGGGAGATTGGCCCTACACTATGAGGGAGACATTTGCTGGCCCTATAGCTTCAATTGTGAGAACCTGAAACTGGACACCTTCGCGGGAAACCCCTAGGCCTCGCTGCACCGCTGATTCCATCGTTGATTTTGACATGCCCGCTGTGCATTGTGAGCCTTACAAGATATGATATTGAGTATCCGAATTGTTGCGTACCCTTTTTTCCCAGTTCCAGAACGGCCTTTAACCGTAATGAATCTGCACCATCGGCTGAAGCCATGAAGTGTTAGCAGGGTGTCCAAAACCATAGATATTAGAGCCAACCAGACGAATATCACAGGAGATTTGGTAGAACTGCGAGAAGCTTCCCGGCTTGGCTACCAAATGAGACAGTCCAAATTCCCACCCCCCGCTCCACCTTCGCTCTGCCATCGTAACTCACCCTTCGCAGCAGTTATAATTTCTCTTGAAATTTTCGAGAATTCAGCACCCCGCCGCAAGTCGGCCTTCCCCTTGTCGTGCTTGATTTTAGACCATCGTGAGTGTCCGGAGAGTATTGTCGGGGTGGTGGAGAATGGAGCAGAAGGTTGGGATCGAATTGTCCAAGACGCTGGCCGTGAGGATGTAGTGGCAAGGCTACTTGTGGAACAACGCAGCACTGAGGTGCAAATAGTTTTCAATGTCGGCGCCGGTAAAGTGAAGGTCATTGTAGCTATACGGGAATCTCAAAGCTTTGTCGGTACGAGTGTCAAGTCAAATATTCTCCGATCAGGTGATCTTCAACGATGTAAGCTTCTTTGGGACTAGGTAGTTAGATCTCCTTTCTATTTAGAACTTGGAGCTCACCCCCCCTTCTCCACGATAATCCCCGCCAGCATCAGCTTCATCTCCGGATACTTACAAAAACTACAATTCCGCTGATTCAAAGCCACCAACTCAGTATAGAGTATCTATATTCAGTAATTGACCACTGTGCAACATGCAGGGCGGCACTGACAGTAGCGAAGATATCACAACGGTCACTCTGGATGTTGCTAAGCTCCAGTCAACCCTGGAGGACCAACAAGAGATCTTTGTGATGTCCTTCCTACGGGATCTGGAGAAGATTGTGTTCCGGCTAGACGAGAACGGAGCCTCTGCATACCAGTTCTATGTCAAGAAAGAGCTATTCCGGGTACTCACACTAACGGCTCCAGCTCCAACGCGGATAATACGGAACCAGGTTGGACGATGTTTCGCGCAAATATTCAAATTGGGAGACAGGAAGCTGCTGTTTGAGACGCTGAATGAGCTCTTGAATATTGCAAATACGAACACCGGGAAAGCCGAGAAGGATTTAAGAGGCAGGCAGTGAGTAAGGGAATTGGTCTAGGAGCTGGGATTGTATTGGCTGATGGGTGGGATAACGGGATTTAGTGCTGCGGTTCATTGTATAGGAGAGATATATGAAGTTGCGGGAGACAGTGTATGTACACTACGTTGCCCCCAAGTAATAAAATTATCCAGGGACTGACTTGTGATGGAGACTATCATGACATGCACTGTAACTTGCAGCTCGTTGTTGAAATTAGTGAAGGTGGCACAGAATGTACGGCACCTGTTGGGCGTTTGAAAAGCGTAATGGAATAGCTAACAGGTGAGAGGATAGCATTGCGGTCTCCGGAGTGCTGTATTCAAGGCTTTAGGGAAGATATTCCAGCTGGTGGGGGGTTCAGCGGATGAAACGATTGCTCGAGATGTCTGGAAGCAGGCTCGCAATGTGGCCACATCCGACAAGGCCACAATTGTCCAGGGGAATGCTCTTCAGGTATTTTTTCAATTCATCGTGTAATAGGATTAGGATATTGACTTATATGGTCTCCTAGTGCTTGGACATTCTTATGAAAGAAACGCCATACTTCAGCAACCAGGCGGACTATGATAAACTGGTGCAAGTGATTCTCAAGACGATGGAGTCTAGCGCGAGCACTGTTAGGAGGGCAGCAGCCTTATGTTGGGCATCTGCCCTTGTAGGTGCTCATGGCAGGGAACAACCCAATCCTTTCGTAAAAGCTCTCAAAAAGGGCGCAAAGAAGCCAGCAAAACGATCGTCAATCATTTCTTCCGTGGAGGACGAAGACATGGAAGTTCCGAGCTCACCCATAACCAAGAAGCAAGCCCCAGTGCTCTCATTTACCCTTGAAGAGATATTAAAACAACTCTCTACACAGTATACAAAGGCCTCCATGTCATCAAAGGTGCGAGCCGGAATCGCTCAATGCTATATGGGCATTCTTACGAGGCTTGGATCTACTGTCGTAGAGGGAAATTATAGTGTGATATTAAATCACCTTCTTGTGGACCTCCTCTCCAATCCCGCGATTGGAATAAATCGCTTTCGACTTTTGATGACAAGAAAGTACGTCAAGATTATACTTGAAGATGTGGTAGGGGAGCGTCTCTTGGGGGAGACTGGTCAACTGAATGCTCTACGGACAATTTTCAATGATATAATCAAGAATTACCCGCAAGTAATCAAGGATAGACTGGAGCTAAGCAAACACACACTGGCAGGAGCTTTGCATGCTGTAGCATCGTTAATACGGTCACTGGGGGCCATGGTCACCAGCGTACAGGACCTGGTCAGGGACGGTTTACTACAGGTTTTGCAACACCCAAGCTATACGGTGCAGGTTGGTACTAGCTGGGCGTTGAAGTCATTTGTTCTTGCGGTACCAGCACAGCTACTCCCAATTATCACAATTTGCATGAACAATGTGAACCGGGAACTATCACAGCTAACTACGCAAAAATCCTTGAACTCCAACCTCTTCCGCAGGTGTACAGGTTTTGCTAATGGTTTAGCAGCAGTGATAAGTACAGCACCACTGCAGCCATTGTATGCATCTGTGGATGTCACCTCACGGGTGCTATCCCTGGCCACTTCACTTCTCAAGTCTAGTGGAGATCATGACCTGCGTGTCTCAAGCACACAGATACAGGTCGCCTGGATTCTTATTGGTGGGCTCATGTCCCTTGGCCCGAATTTCGTCAAGATACATCTCTCCCAGCTCCTTCTTTTGTGGAAAAATGCTCTCCCCAAACCATTAGCCAAGGATGCGAACTTGGACAGAAGTTTACTCGAGCTCAGTTTCCTATCTCATGTACGAGAATGTGCCCTGGGCTCTATTCTTGCATTTTTGGAGTTCAATTCAAAGCTTTTGACTACCGATGTGTCAAAGAGGATCTCAGCAATGCTACAAAACTCGACCCTATTTCTTAACACCCTTCCTCAGAAGAAAACTACGGACGACGTCACTCAAAGACTATTACCGTCACTACAGCTTGTAGACTATGACCTGATGGTCAGACGCCGTGTGCTTCAATGTTATAATAAGCTGGTGAAACTCAGTCATGCCGAGGCCTTGCAGGCAAATCTGCTCACAAATGCGGTGACGTTCTTTGCTGATCCAGAAAGGTATACCCCGTCTTCCCTCAGTACCGCAATTGCCTCGTCTGCAGGCACGTTTGAGAACGTATGGGAGATTGGGGACAATTATGGATATGGCGTCTGTGACTTTGTCCGAGGTTATGATGTGGGAGCCTTTGAATTCGAGTCTCAGCGAGGCTCAAAGCCTACTGTATCCAACTGGATAATGCGGACATCACCCTCTGCACAAACCGATGAAGTTGTGAGTTATCCTGATTTTGACTTGATTCACGTAACTAAGTCTTCGTAGCTTCACACGCCCGTACTAGGATCTCTAGAACACGACTCAGTAGCATTATACATTACTGACAACTCCCCTAGTGTGGGGGACCCAACTCCAGCACCTCCGGCCACAGCTGTCGTCAATTCTGCGATTGACCTATTCACAATCCTTCTTCCCATGCAGCAGCCGAAAGTTCAAGAAAGTATTCTTGAGCAGCTGGCTACATTTTTGGCATCCAAGAGCCTGGACAGAGACCCTGGGAGAAAAGCTGCAATCACAGTCAATGTTGCCGTGGCAATACTTGGGGCGCTGAAACTAGCTATGGACGGCCAAATACCATCTACCAACCTCAACTCACCTAGTGTACTAAAGATTATGCAGGAAATATTACGGGTAAGTAGCCTTGATTGTTAGATGTCGCATACTCCATGCTAATATCAATAAGGACCTGTTGATACACCCAGATCCTTATGTTCGCAATGTGGCATACGAGGCCGTGGGTCGACTCTGCAGCGTCGGTGGGAACGCCCTCACTGGGAATGAAATTAACTACCTCATTAACACTATTGTGAGCAACCGGGATCCTAATGCAAGAGCTGGATGTGCAGTTGCATTAGGCTGTATCCATTCCCACGTTGGGGGCATGGCAGCAGGGTTCCACCTCAAGACCATTGTTGGAATATTGATGTCCTTAGCGAATGACCCACATCCTGCTGTTCACTTTTGGGCCCTGGAGGGACTATCAAGGGTTATTGATTCTGCTGGGCTAACATTCTCCGGATATGTCACCAGCACGCTTGGTATTCTTGCCCGGCTGTATGTGGCGGATACACATGATATTGAAGTGTCGTCTATAGCGAATTCAAACCTGGAAATTGAATTACCTACCATCAACATCATTGCGAGATGTATCCAGACTCTGATAGGTGTTTTGGGACCCGACTTACAGGATATGAGCAAGGCACGGGACCTAATCCTTACCTTAATTGGTCAATTCTTACAGGAAGCAGACCATACTGTGGTACTCGAAGGGCTTCGGTGTCTCGAGCACATGTCACTCTTTGCCGCTAGTTATGTGGATATCTCAGGCTACGTCCGGCGTGCCCAAAAGGAGCTGGCCTCCCCTGAATGGGAACTTAGAGATGTGGCTGTGGATGGGTTATACCAATTAATGAAAGGCGATGCACCTCGAATTGTTACACTCGCGGAACCAGGGATGGAGGATGAACTATGGTTTGCACTCAATACAGCACCGAACCATGAAGGAATAAAAAAGATTATCCGAAACTGGGTCTCACAGACAGCGTTAACTGACCCGAGGGTGTGGGTTGACAGGTGTCAAATGATCATGACAAAGATTTTTGATCGACGCAGCGAGAAAGAGAAGGCGAAGTCGAGCGCACAAACATCTGGGGGTGGTTCGGCTGGGATGGAACTTAATGATGAAGAAGCTGCTTCTTTTGCAGCGGCTGCTGTTTCGCCCGGGGAGAAGCCCGTAACTCAGGGCACACAGGAGCATCTTAGATGGCAAGTTCGGGCGTTTGCCATGGTGTGTCTAAGTGATCTGTTGTCCATTGTGGGGGAGGAAATGCTGGCAAATCCAGGTTCCATTACTGAACGTAGGATTGTGGAAAAAATTGGAGAGGTTATAAAGATGGCATTCTCAGCTTCGACTTCGAACGTTGTGGAGCTGCGACTATGTGGATTGAAAATAATTGACCAAGTACTTAAGGTGCGTGATACAGTCTGTTTAATATAGTTCAGGGTAATGCTGACTCGAACAGATGTTTGGACATACCCCGGACCCAGACTTTGCGGAAGCCACACTACTCGAACAGTATCAGGCTCAAATAAGTTCGGCCTTGACGCCAGCTTTTGCAGCAGATTCGTCACCTGAGTTGGCTTCCGAGGCGGTAAACGTCTGTGGTGGATTCATCGCTACCGGTATTGTCAAGGATGTCGAGCGGATGGGACGCATCTTGAAACTTTTGATATCTGCACTTGAGACTTTCTCTAGTATGATGCCCAGGGTAAAGTAACGGTGTAGTTGACTAACAGTGGACAGGCGATACTGAGACCGTGGTTATCGGTGACCTAAAGGGTCTAAGCTCCAACGCTCAAGTGATGGTCAAAATGGCTGTATTATCGGCATGGGCAGAGCTACAAGTGGCCTCTGTAGAGCAAAGGTACTTGGTGGATGTGGTAAAGCCACATATTAGGACGTTAGCTCCGCTATGGCTATCATCCCTCAGAGATTTCGCAAGGCTACGGTTTGAACCGGATATCTCAAGTAGTGCTGGAGGAGCAACTACCTCGTTAAGTGGGTCTATCGACGCGGTTTACTCGGCACTTAACCGGGAAACGTTACTCAAGGTAATATTACAACCAGCATAGTTGATTGTAGGTGCTAACTAGAGGTTCCAACAGTTCTACCAAGACTCCTGGCTCAATTTGGTAGATGCCATCGCTAGTTTGATCGAGGAGGACAGTCACTTTGTCTTCGAGGCACTGGATGGTAAAGCTCCAGCCTCCGAAGACACCTCAGGTGCTGGCCATGATATCAACTACCGTGACGAGCCCGTCGCTTTCTTCTTTGTCCTCTTTGGAATAGCATTCGAAGCCCTCGTTGGTCGACCAGGGGATGGTCTAGCAACCAAGGAACAAACCTTAGCCATCCTTCTCGCGTTGAAAAAGATACTGCACCCGAGTGTCTGTGGATATGCGGTTTACCAGGAAGTCATTTTCTCCGAGACGATGGATTTATTGGATAGGCTAGTATTGACTGAGGGGATTCCGGTTCAATCCGCAATTGTTGGTATTGCTAGGGGTCTGTGCGTGGGACATCCTACGGCGAGGAATCGTTCGAAAGTAGTAGTAGCTCAAGAAGAGAACCTGACGGAGGATATTGATCAGTTGTTTGAGTTGACGAGGATTATTGTGCTGGTTTTGGCGGGTATTCTGCCGAATTTGGTAGATGCAAAAACTCCGGGTGAGTGACTTGAGGATTTTCCGAGCCAGAATTGATGGAAGATATTGACTATGATCTCACAGTTCGGAATGCATTGTCTGAGGAGTCTATCAACCTCATTAAGGTGTCTCTTGACGCCCTTGTTGATGCAGCCGAAGTGTTCCCATCTGTAATTCGTATGGACTTGTATGCGTCAATACTCCATATATTCACCACCCTCCTGGGGACAACAATCTGTCAAGCCGATGTCGTTCCCAGATCGCTACCTATCTTCAAACGCTTTATTACTATCATCACGAAATCCGATGGCACTATCATCACTAAACCCAGTGGCACTACCATCTCGAAATCCGGTGGCACTATCACGAAACCCAGTAGAGGAAATAATGCAGAACTAGTAGTTACCCAGGCCAGGGGGTGCTTGAACAACATTGTGAACATCTTAGATAACGCAAAGTATACCACCTGTTTACCCTCGCTTCACGTACTTGCAATTCTAACTCTCCCTACAGACTAAAAGCTGCGGAAATTGCCATCCCCGCAGTCAAAAACTGTCTCACATCCGCAACCATCATCCTCACAGCCGGAATCAATGTCATTCCCCCTTCCGACGAAAACATTCCCCGGCTGCTCGACAGCATCCTCGAAGCCTTCCGCGACAGCGAAACATCTCGCACAGCAATCCACTGCTGCCGCTCTCTCCTTATGACATCACCCAAAACCCAATGCGATCAAGAAATAGTGAAATACCTCCTCCCGCGCCTCGTCACATTTGTCACTACAAATCTCGGTTCCCCTGATGCCGAGTTTATACAAGCGCAGAGTGGGGTTTGCGCGGTACTTACTGGATTCGTAGGGGCAATGGTGGGAGAGCAGAGTGTGGTTGCTATGGCACTAGTGGTACCTACATTGCTTGCTAGGGCGGCTAGTGAGAAAAGTTTATGGAGGGAGACGGCGGGGAGGTTGTTGGAGTTGGTCGGGGTGGATCAGGGTGGGTTTAGGAGGGTGGTTAGCGAGATGGCGGCGAGACAGAGGGGGTTTATGGAGGAAGTTTTAAGGAGCGGGGCAGTGGGGGAGAAGGGAGGGCAAGGAGAGGTCAAGCAGCAACAGGAACAGCCGACAATTGCGTTGAAGATGAATTTTGGGATGTAGGATTTGATTAGGTAGTGTGGGATTGATGGGGGTGACGGAGAATAGGAGATCAATGGCGGCATTGGGTGCTGTGGTGCCTCAATCAAGAGGGCAGAGATGATTAATAGTGTAATAATGATTTGCAAGATTCATTTGAGATATCGATAGAGCATATTTTTTCTACAATAAAACCATACTGTACAGCTTTACCAAAAGGCCCCTATCAAGAAAGCTTCTATCACAGTGCCCGCCAGACTACCTATCACAAGGCGTTGACTCTTCCAGTCTAGGTAGATTGCTACTGCTCTCACGTAGTTACTAATTCCCGGTCATTGTGAACGATTCTATTATACACTGGCATAAGAGAACCTTTGAATGACAATCTCATGTGTCACCCAGATATTCCATATTCCCTGGCAGACTATCCTCTGAGCATCGTCAGACTACCGTGCATAATGCACCACGTCTATCTACCTATCTACCGAATGAATGTATCTCCCCATGAAATCCAGGGAGAGAGAGAGAAATGCACCTCCATCCTTTTCCAAATTCCATTACATTTCCAACTCCATTACCATTCGCCCATGTGAACAAAGTTTAAAGAAAAATAGCAAGGAAAAAAAAGATATACACGCATTATGCACAATGAAGAGGAGAATTAGAGTGAGAGGCCGTTTGGGATTATTCCCGCAGCGTTCAAGTACCATTTGTTGAATCACCAAGCTCTCGGTTGAATTTTCGCTGCGCCTGATTCTGCCAATGACTTCCCTATAAAAACCATCAGCCATGTATTCCCAAAGTTTGTGCATTAATTTCCCTACCTCCTCATAATCCGGGCTTATCCCCAACGCCTGCCCCATCCTCCTCATCTCCTTCTCTTTCGCCTCCGCCAACTCATGCACCTGATGACTCTTCAGCCCCACCCTCCTCCTTCCCGCATCACCTGCCCCACCACCACCCCGTTCCAACTCGTCCAACAGCTTCTTTCGTAACGCACTAACTTGCTCCTCAATCTCGTCTTCGTCCGTCTTCCCTTCCTCCTCTAACTTGTCCCGGAGCTCGAAGCATTTCACCTCCACTTCGCGTTTTTTCTCGTGTAAGAGGATGTCTTTGTCTGGTTGGCGCGCGCGATGTTTGGCGAGGGTTTGGGGATCGCGTGGAGAGGGGTAGGGCGCACTGGAGGTGCCGTTGCGGGGTTTGAGGTGCGAGAGGTTGCGTTGGACGTATCCGGAGGTGCCGGAGCCACGGGGGGTAGAGAGGCCAACGTTCGAGGACATTGGGGGGAATAGTCGAGAAGTGACGAAGGTGAATACGCGGATGGTGTAAACTGAATTTGCTTGATGGCGTTTGTGATTGGCGTTGGGCTCAAGAGATGTGTTCGTGCGACGATGATGGCAATCGATGAATTTGCAAGGTGTTCGTGATGAGTCGAACCGTAGCTGCAATATTGCCCACTTTGGAACACCGCCAAGTGAGAGCTTCTAATCTTCAAAAGTCGTGAAAATTAGGTTAGCATACTTAGCTTAGAAATGACGAATAGCAAATAGCTTCTCGGGAGAAATAGGAAAAAATAGGAGGAAATGTATGGACGAAGATTCAACTAAATCATTCCTTTATATTCCAAGATACGCGACTCATGCTCACCGATTAGGCGTTTACCCTTGCCCTTCACGTCTTCCGGCGCAGCAACAACAACGACGTGAACATACACTCCAAACGAGGTCAACTAGTACTGATAGCAAAGCTAACTCCTACTCAGCAAAGATGGCTGATGAGAGGTGGCATGAAGATGGGATGGAGCAGATGCAGAGTAAGTAATATTCACAAACATATTTATTCAGCTGGTAATAAACAAATCAGGAGCTGTAGTAATGTCTCTACAATCGCAAACTGTGTGCCCTCCTAGAAGGCATGAGCAAGAGGTTATTTGCTTAGATAGCGATGGGGATGATGATGTTCAGCATACTGCCGGACCTAGTCGAGCCTCTTCTGTTAAATCAAACCAAATGCCACCTGCTCGGCATCCGTCACTCACCCGCCCTGTTTCACCACCACTACCTCAAAGCAAAACAAATACAAATTCGGTTCGAGGTCTGCCTGATGACCGGTTCAAGATGGAACAAGAACGGATTGCCAGAGCAAACCTAGCTGGAATGAAGAGGGGTATAGACGAGACAGGCAGCCCAGGCAGGTCGGGCAGTACCGGAGGGGTGTCAGGCAGACCTATAAAAACGCAGAGAACAGAAGAAGTCCCACCGAAAAGCTTCTACGGCGGAGATTCTACGAGTAGGCCGGAGTCACCGGATTCTGGATCTGGGACCCTAGGATTCAAGGAGTCTGAGTTGAAGAAAATGGAGCCTGCGGGGCCAAGG
>Ga0307511_10004152_pt1 | contig 14789 bp, 12 predicted proteins | sample 13_EM_MG_FD_200266 | JGI IMG/M metagenome (GOLD analysis project Ga0307511, IMG submission 200266) | Populus trichocarpa ectomycorrhiza microbial communities from riparian zone in the Pacific Northwest, United States - 13_EM | ecosystem: Host-associated > Plants > Roots > Unclassified | place... | reverse complement strand
GTGATGCTGCCTGCATCACCGTTCGAGTTCGGGGTTAATAGAGCAAGAGATGAAAGAGGTGCGATGTGGTGGACGTGGTGGCAGGTAAAGGGATGAGTCCGTCTGCCTCCGCCCCTTTTGATCTGCGCCGTCTGACGCTGCCGGGGTTGCTGACGACAGTCATCGGCACCGGCAACTCCCCCAGTGGCTGTGCCCCGCTTCCCTTCTCCGCGGTCATGTGATTCGGACTTGTGGCGAACTTCAGCTTGCCTTGCCCGCAGACGTCGTGCCCAAGTCCGGACTTGATCCTGTTCGGTTTACAGAAACGACGTCTTCGCTACTCATCCAATCCCATTTGTGCAGGGCCTCTGGTATTCGATCCGTTCAATCCCTTGCATGCCCTGGCGATTGTGTTGAATTCTCTAGGCGCGAAGCCGGGGAAAATGTCCGGACCACTAGAGACGCTTCATCCTGGCCTGGGTCCAATGCGTTGCCAGTTCAGTGCTTGGTACTCAACACTCGATGGCCCTCCCCCCCGAATCATTCCCTTCGTTCTTTGACAGCCGAGGCTAAAAGTTGAGACCTGTGGCCAGAACGCGTAGCCCATGGCCCTACCTTTGGTCAGCTGACTCTGGCGGCTTTGGCCCTGTTTTTTTTCTTTCTTTTTTCTCTTTGGAAACCTTGCCATTCCGTGGGGCCAGGGACGGGTTTGGTCAAGCCGCAAGCATCTCGGAACACGCATGTCAATTCAGGCTTCTCCTGGACCGCTCTAACCGTGTTTGGGTTCATCTCAGTGCGTCGTTACTTTGGTCGTAACTTGCGGTTTCTGGCCGCCGTCCGTCGTCGGCTGCGGGAATAGTGGCACAAAGACTCCGTGTTCCTCATCGCCAAGCCTTTGAGGCTCCACATCGATAATGACCCCAAATATGTTCCCAGAATGAGAATCTGACCGTCTCGTGCCGTCCCCAGAGCCATCTCTCCATTCCCACCGCCAAAAGCGGCTGCTTGTGCCGCAAAAGGGTAGGATCCCCGCGTCCTGACCCGACGTCCGAATTGCATGTCGGGACTTCGGTCATTTTTGGCCCAGTTCGGTTAGCCCAACTCGTCCGGTTCCGTTTCCATTTTGCCAAGACCCTTCCATCTGACGTTGGGCCGGCGGCGGGGGTGGAAAAGACATTCGAAAGGAAGCTGATAGATATGAGCAAATTTACCGGGTCCTTTTGCCACTTTTCGGGGATACGTCTGCCTTACGGTAAGTAGCTTAAATACTGAAGTGCTCAGAATGTGCCCATGGACGTCTAAAGTGGGGCCCAGTATCCCCAATATTTATCAAATGTCGCAAGTGTGGCAAAGCGGCCCTAAATAGAAATTATGCCAACAAAGCACGAGATTTGAAATCGTTCTGAACCATTGCGCTGAGACATTGGTTTGGGAATGAGAGCGAGCATGGCATTTCAGCCTCATCCATTTCGATCCGCGCCGTGCCTGGTCAGGTCGGTTTGGTCAGAATGTCGTACTCGCCTAACCAGTACGGAGGGTGCGTAAGTTGCGTAGTACTACATGTTGGGAGGATCGCGGTATCGAGTAAGGCACCATGTCAAAATTCAGATGGCTGTCAGAAAATAATGCGGGTTATTCACTTTCGTATGCAGAAGGCTGTAAGGCGGCTCCGCATGTACAGAGAGCGGCGCCACAACGGCAAGACACGAGTCCAGAATGGTAGGCACGAGTCTACGAGCTTGGGACGCTAGACGAAGATGGGTTGACCGACACCCCGTTTCGTGCGTAAAAATCACAAAGATGATGCTAATTTCCAACGATGACGCGGGAACTCTTCCATGTTTTCGGATGCTTTGGTGTGGCATCGCGTAACCAAAAACCTCCCAGCGGACCCTGAGTGTCGCACCAGGAAGCTCTGACCACGAACACGTATAATCTCACCAAGAATGGAGAGCAAAATGAAAACGTGATCAAATTCCCCAGCGATCTGTGAAAGTGTGACTGTGCGGTCGCCAGAAAAATCACCGAACCCCCACCACATATCTGCGAGCCGGTCCCTTCAATGACCAGGGCCGTTTGACAAACAGTTCTGCATCCTGCCGAGCGGAAGCACTGAAACGGCAACCGATCCCAAGCGGTAACCGTACCTAACGGGGCGATCAACAGAACCGCCATCAGAACGTCTCATATGTATGCCAAGGCCGAATCGTCGGGGACTAGAGTTACGCAACCCCGACAAATGCCCTCATATGTCTCAAGGTTAGCCTACCCGCCGGCTCCCTCACCACGCTGAGACCGGGTTTTCCACGAAGGTATTTTTTATTGGATTCGACCGTTGAGAGCGACCGATGGCCAAGACGTCCACCGTTATTCGTTCCTAGCCATGGGGCGGATGCGTGAGAAGCATTCGCTTACCGCAGAGGCGCTCGAATGTTGCCAATTTGAGCCAACGTAAACGCGTTGTGCAGTTCCTCCATGATTGATCGGACGCGATCCGTCTGCCACTCCCACCCAGTGATACCAGTGCTTCCTCACAGATCCCGTGGTTGGATGGCACCCAACAACCGTGCGAATCTTGGGCGAGTACTTAGAGTCGGGATGCGACCCACTCTTCTGCCCCAGTTGATTCCCGTCTTTCCTTCTCTCCGGACACCCAGCCCGTTCCAAGGAGTCACTGCCCAGGCATCACTATGAAGTTTGCTTCACTTCTCGCCACACTCTCTCTCGCCGCCTCCACCTTCGCCGTCTATGTGACTTCCGCGGACGGCACCAAGATCTGGGCCGAGGCTACTGGTAACCCCAAGAAGCCTGCCGTCGTCTTCATCCCCGGTTTCTCTTGCAGTTCTCTTGCTTTCGACAAACAGTGGACTGATCCGCTCATGACTTCGAACCTCTACATGGTGCGTCTTTTTTTCTCATTTTATTTGGATGGTTTCCGCGCAAATTGTTCCGATGTCTCACCCGGACTTGAACAGGTTCGCTACGACGTTCGTGGTCAGGGCATCAGCGACCAACCTCTCGTCAATACCTCCTATGTCTCCAAACCCCATGCTGAGGATTTCAAAGCCGTCATTGACTACTTCGGGATTGGGAAGAAGAGGCCAATTTTGGCCGGATGGTACGCAAAGCTCTGGACCTTCTACTGGGCACACTAGATAACGTCGATTATAGGTCCATGGGCGGTGTGATCGCCGCCGACGTCGCGACCTACTATGGTACCAACCTGATCAGGGGCGTTGTCCTGATGGGCTCCTTCCCTCACCGCAATATGCACTCTGAGGTCGCCACTCCGTACATCTTGAACTTCATTCCCCGGTTGCTCGACCCTTCCCTCGCCAACTTCGGTCCCACTGCTAAGGAGTTTGCTGAGTCTTGCGTTGCCTTCGGAGATAAACTCGATCAGGCAACCAAGTACTCTTGGATGGGCGCCGTTGCTGGTCAGCATCCGGACGTTCGTGTTTGGTCGATTCCCCACACCCAAGACGAGACCGCCTTGATGAAGTCCAGCTCGACCCTTCCCTACCTTGTTCTCCACGGTACCATGGACAAGCACGTCGACGGCGTCAAGCTCAAGGCCTTCATGAAGAAGTATTTTGGTAACTACGTCTTCAGGCTCTGGAACAATGTTGGCCATGCTTCCTTCTTCGATGCCCCCGCCGACTCGAACAAGGAAATTATCGCTTTCGCCAAGAGGCTCAGTAGGGTAAGCAATCTGATCCGGCACCCCCTTTAGGAGCGACCCGCTAACACCATTCCACAGGGTTGGGCCATCCTTTCCAACTCTGCTGACGGTCCTATCCTCTCTCCTGATGCCGATGGCACAAGCGACGTCGTACCAAGCTCCTAGGTGCATGTTGATGGTCATCGGTTGCCGCGACGAACGGTTTTGTATTCATATCACGACCCCTCGATGCATACGGATTGATATGTTTGACGGGCTTTTTTGGAGTTTCTTAAGTATAAGTTCTGTCGTTCCCTTGGACCGTGCTGTAGAGTATACCTTCACTAATCCTCCTTCGTTTCTTGCCATCGTGGGGCAACTACTGCCTAGTACTGAACATGAATATTTATTATTGAACGCCGACCGTCGGAACGCTCCAGTAATATGTTGACCGTCGGATAGATATTGAATATTGAACGCTTATTGAATGGCGGCCGATGTGCCCTGCCCGGTTTGGATTTATGACAATCAGCCCCTGCATGCGCCCTCGGATATGAATGCACAAGTCGTGGGTTCGTCCCCTCCTGAACCCACCACCATCATATCCCGGTCGCTGCTGCCCAACGTAAATGATGCTTTCTTTCAATAAATGGAGAGCTGGTGGAAATACTCCGATACGGAGAGCGGGGGTCGCAATCTGACGCGTGACGACACATCCACGTTCAACGTAGATTCAACAGAGTGTGCTACCATTTCTTGGGCCAGCGTCCTTGTGAACTGACCGCCTTTGTGGCGGTGTGCGGGAGCCAGCCCTCAGGTACGATAACGACCTCGCCGCCCTTGCTTAGGGTGGAGGGGCGCAACTCCAACCAAAACTGGGGATGGGATGTCCTATGTCAGATTTGCACGCGAGAGGATAGATTATATGGGGACGATCGCCGGGTTCAAATTCTGGTGGTGACAGCATCACGTGACGGTGACGCCTGGCCGCCAGCTTTGCAAACGACCGCCGACGACTGAATCCCTACGAAGTGGAGAGATGTCCGGGCAGGGTAATGGCCTGTATAACCTAGCGACGATTATAAAGAGGTACGTCAGTCTTCAGGGTTATCGCTGAGTTCGAAAGTCACGGCGACGACCCATTACAGATTGGAAGCTGTCGCATCCCGGATTGAAGACGTTGCGGATATTCAGGAGCAGCGGGCTGGGATCAGCAACCCGAACGCAGCCCAACCTGCTCCGGCACCACCCCCACCTCCACCTCCCCCTCCGCCACCCCCGCCCGTCGTGATCGAGGATCCCAGGGCGGTCACAGCGTACGACGAGACCATCATCGGAGGAAAACTCAAGCCTTTCATCGAACTCACCAACACTTTTGGTAGCGATTCGCTGAAAGAACAGGTAGAGCAACAATCCAACCCCTCACCCGCGGTATATGATGGCTAATACAGGGAGATAGGCCTCCCTCCTCGAGCCGCTGTTCGGCGCGGTGCGACAGGTTATCCACACCGCCGGAAGCTGCATACAACCACCACAGGATGAATTCCTGAAGATCCTCGGCCCTGTGCAGTCTGGTTTCGAAGCGGTGAGCCTCATCAAGGAAAAAAAGTCTCGCGATAGAGAATGGGCCCTCCATCATTCCGTCATTGCAACTGGGGCGTCTTGTGTCAGCTGGGTCACCGTGAGTGCTCAACAGGTGTCATTGAACCCTGCTTCTGCTCACGCATTCATTAGCAAGCCAAACCGGGGCCGTTCGTGAAGGATATCAAAGAGGAGACGGAATTCTACGGCAATCGACTAATCAAAGAGTATAAAGACAAGTGCGTCCGAGGGTGTCACACATTCCTGTTTGTTCATAAACTCCCTTCTCTAGGGATCCGAAACATGTTGAATGGGTTCGCGCGTTCATCGGCTTGTTGGAAGAATCGAGAAAATACAACATGGAGTACCACGCCACCGGATTGAGCTGGAATCCCAAGGTACTCGGTATTTATTCCCCGAAACGGTCGACCTAACCACTTGTTTCCATAAGGGCATTCCATTCAGCGAGTACAAGACGGCCACACTCGCAACTGGTGGTGCCCCTCCACCACCGCCGCCACCGCCACCTGCTCCTGGCCCACCTCCCGCACCGGTCCCGGGCTCGGAAGGTGGCGTTTCCGCGGTATTCGCAGAACTTAATCGTGGCGCCGACGTAACAAAAGGCCTACGCAAGGTGGAAAAGAGCGAGATGACGCACAAGAACCCCGCTTTGCGCGCCTCCTCGACAGTCCCCAGCAATACTCCACCCTCATTGGGTAAGAAGCCGACCAAACCGGCGAAACCCCAGTCGCTTTCGACCAAGAAACCTGCCAAGTTTGCTCTCGAGGGGAACAAATGGATTATCGTATGTGTCGTTCTTTCCTTGGCATTTCCGGATCGAACCCGACGGCCGCCTTCTAGGAGTACCAAGAGAACGAGCCAGGGCTTACGGTAGAAAACGGTGAGATCAGCCACATCGTCAGCTTGTACGGCTGCAAGAATACCACCGTGGTGATAAAGGGCAAGGTCAACGGAGTAACTCTAGGTTTGTGAACCGTCTCCCCGATCGTTGCCCTCAATGGTACTTGACGGTGATACCACAGTGAATTGCACAAAGACGTCTGTGCTTGTCGATTCGGTGATATCTTCCGTCTCCGTCACGGCGTCGCCCTCGTTCGCGATCCAGATCACTGGTTCAGCCCCGACCATCCAACTGGATAACACGGACTCGGGTCAAATCTACCTGTCGAAGAACTGCCTTGGAGTGGAGATATTCACGGCCAAGTGCAGCGCGATCAACGTTAGCTTGCCGGTCGAAGGAGAGGAAGAGGGAATATTTGATGAGAAGCCCATCCCAGAAATGCTCAGGACCACAGTGCAGGATGGTGCTCTCGTCACTGCGGTGATCGAACACAATGGTTGATAGACTTGCACACACCCCTCGCTGTTATCACGAACTTTTATTTGCGTGCCAGCAATTTTACATTGATTGAACTTCCCGAGGTTTTGATCGTCGCAAAAATGACCCGTGTAATTGCCCTCCTCGGGTTTTGGATAGTTCTGTCCTTCCCCACGATAAACGGACAGGCCCCAGTACCGGGAGAGAGGAGCGGGTGTTCAGGTTGAGAACTTCAAGTATTTCCGTGGGGCTTTTCTAGGACATTGATTGAACGGTGATGGGACTACTAACACGGACTCGGGGACGCCGGCCAGTTATCATCGGCATGAAGATCAACATGTCGCACGTTTAATAAACGCAGGCAGTACATATGGCGGATGGCAGAGAGGGACACCGGGGAGCAAAGCTGGAAATAGCGGTGTTCAACCTGTTCGCCGATGTCAACAACCAACTCGAACGCGGATCCATGAGTATATGGATCGTTATACCCGCAGGATCCAAATGACTAAAGTGTACCATGCCGCGTGTATATCGGCCTCGTCAAATGCCGGGTGGTCAACCTTTCGCGTGAACCTCGAAGCCGCCGCTGTGGGGGGGATTTCTAAAAAAAAACTAACCAAACTAGCCCTGAGTGGTGAGAAACACCGACCGAATCGGTGTTGGCGTTGTGGTCACGTGTCAATCCGCCCCAAGTCGAGCCGATTATCGGTGCACCTTGTCACCCACCTTCGTTATGCCCCGCATCCGCAAATTGGATAGGCCCGCAGATATTTCGGTCACGACTCCTACATCTCCTACGGAGTTGGTGCAGAATCTCACCTCGCTACCTCGAGGGGATTCTAGGGCGCTCGCTGCCTCATCGACCGCTATCGCTCTCTCAATCAGCTCCGCATTCTCCAACACTGATACCCACGACACGCTCGGCGATGGTGCTGGTTTTCGGGGAAGGGACACGGGTTGGCAAACAGCATACGCTGCAGTTAGGGTGGCCATAGAAACTCTCAAGGAATCCTCCGATATGTTTCTTCCTTTGAAGGCGGTTGTTGGTGCCATGTCAGCCTTGATGAAGAACTATGATGTAAGTGCATCCTGTTCGTTAACTGAACACTCCCTCACACTTTTCCCTGTTTCCCGCTCCAGCAAACATCGGATAATGTAGTGGGTGTGAAGGAGATCGAGCGGAGGGTGCAGTCGCTGTTTGGTGTTCTCGTCGCTCCTGTAAATGAGGACGACTACGCAGAGAAAGGGAGGAGAGCAGAGCTTCGAACGTTTGTATTGAGCCATCTAATATATGTTGGTTCACTTATCCTTCTCTCAGGAAGCTTGAAGGAGTTATTACAAAGCTTGAGCCGCTCACTGAACAACATGCACTTATTGGGTTCCTACGCAATATTGACAATGCCAAAACCTTGACTGGATTCATCCAAGAACTAGCCAGTGCCATCACAGATTACCAGGTATGGGCTGTCAGTCTTACCATTGTAATCTTTGATGAACATTTGGTCAGGTTTCAATACACCAAGCAGTGTATGAGAGGACAAGAAACATTCATGGTGACACCAGTGGGATCCACAATGATACTGAGAACATCCTAGGTGATACTAAGAATCTTCTGGTGAGGCAGTTCACCACCTGGGTAGGTCTATGCTAATAACCTGAGCTTCCCATAGGAAGCTGCAGACCTTGACATCTTGGGAAAGTTGGAGCCTGTGCGAAATGCTGGGTACCAGGCAGGGCATCATGATAAATGTCTTCCTGGGACTCGGGAGTCTGTTCTTCAGGACATCATGCTCTGGGCCAAAAACCCTCAGGACCAGAATGTGTTTTGGCTCAATGGATTGGCAGGTACTGGGAAATCAACAATAACCCAGTCATTCTCAGAAATGGTGGCCAAGGAGGGACTCCTTGGTGCCAGCTTCTTCTGTTCTCGGGATTACCTTGACCGGAAGGAGCTCAAAAGTATCTTTCCTACCCTTGCATATCAGCTTGCATGCCATTATCCCCATTTTCGAAACAACATCATTGATGTTATCAAGAAGGATCCCACTGTGGCCCATACCTCCCTTATTTCTCAACTCGAGGACCTCCTTGTCAAACCACTCTCTGGGAGAGGCATCTCATGTGTTATCATTGTTGATGCATTAGATGAGTGCATTGATGACCAGCCAGCATCAGCAATCCTTTCTGTATTGGCTCGATTTGTCAAGCAGTTGCCACTGGTGAAGTTTTTCATCACTGGTAGACCTGAGCCACGGATTCGCACTGGCTTCCGGCTTCCCCTTCTACAACCACTTACCCAGATTTTCTTACTCCATGAGGTGGAGCCATCCCATGTCAGCAATGATATTCAGTTGTACTTGACACAGAGGTTAACTGCCATTGCCAAACAAAGAAGTGACCTCGATCTTCCCAACCCATGGCCCTGTGACAATGAAATCCAGGCTCTGACAAAGAAGTCATCTGGGCTCTTCATCTTTGCCTCTACTTTGACAAGGTTCATTGAATCAGAACACCATGATCCAAATGAACGTCTCCAACTTGTCCTCTCTAAAGCAAGTGGCACAATGCATGAAGGACGTGCTGGCATTGATTCCCTGTACTCCCAGGTCTTGCTGCATGCATTTTCCAACATCCATGAGCAGGCAGCATTCACCAATACAAAACATATCTTGGGGGCAATAACACTTGCATTCAATCCACTGTCTCGAAGGGAGCTTTCAATAATCCTTGGTGTCCCTGCAGCCCTCATTTTGACTACTCTACGTCATCTCCATTCTGTTATCCTCATTCCTGCCGATGAGTTCAAGGAAATCCGGGTCTTTCACAAGTCATTTCCAGATTTCTTACAAGATGAGAGACGGTGCACTGATCCCAGATTCCACATTGATCCAGCATCCCATCACTGTTACATGGCCTTCCACTGCTTGGAGCTAGCAAAGAAGTTGAAGAGGAACCCCTGCTCCCTACCACCCTTTATAATGAATCAAGACACACTTGACCTCTCCCAGCTACTAGAGGATAAGTTAGGTGGTGCCATGAAATATACATGTAATCATTGGACAAGGCACCTTGGGTTTTCTCCAACATCTGGCATCTATACTGATCAGGTCATTGCTTTGGTGGGCAAAATGCTTGAAAGTGCCCCTCTGTGGATTGAGGTCATGAGCCTTGAGAACCAGTTGGAGGAAGTAATTCGTTCCCTATATGGGTTACTGGATTGGCTAGATAAGGCAAGTAGCTTTTTGTTACTTCTCAGTAGAGAGGAGCTTGTCCACTGATAACACTGCAATAAGGTGAATGCCACAGCCCACCACAAGGCTGACAATGAGGTTTATGTTAAGACCTACAATGAGGCTTACACCAAAGCCCACACTGAAGCCTACACTAAGGCCTACACCAAGACCAAGGACTATGTTGCAGCCAAGGCCTATGCCTTTACTGAGACTGAGGCCCTTGCTGAGACCTATGCCAAGGCCTATGCTGCTTCCAAAAACAAAGTCAAAGTGAAGGTGAACACCTTAATCCTCCTTGCCACAGACTGTCTCCGGTTGTCAATGCACTTCTTCCACCCCATCCAACAATGTGCACAACAAGTATACCACACTGCTGTACCTCTTTCACCAACTTCATCGCAACTGTGTAAATTCTATCTTCAAACCATTATAGACAATCACCTGTCACATGTGACTGCCTTCTCAGGAGCTCCCAATACTTGGGGGTTGCTCCTCAGGACAATTGATGTCAGACCAAGAGAGCTCACATGTGTTGCAGCCTCTGTCCAGAAGATTATTGTTGCATGTGAAGACATTGTGAACATCTATGATGCAGTCACATTTGTGCTCCAACAGTCTCTATGTGCCCCAGAAATAGTTAGAAAGATACAAGGTTCACCAGATGGGTCCATTCTGTTTTTTGCACATTCTTTCACTGTGACCATGTGGGATGTGCAAACAGGTGGGCTTATTGATACCTTAAATACACCATCCAAAATTTGTGATATTGCTGTTTCTATGACCCACATTGCATGTGGCTTATCTGATGGTTCTGTCATGCTCTGGGACATTCACACTAGAGAGGAGAATGAAGGATTTGGGAATGATCAACCAGTTGTAACAGTCTATTGGTTGTCACTCTATGAACTTGCAGTTGCAACTCAGGGTGCTCTTTATATCTACAACCCTGGCATTGGTGAAACCATGGGCAGGTTCTCTGTCCCTGGGCATGTGTGGGGAATGGTTTATTTGAAGGATAAGAATGAATTTCTGGTAGGAACTTCACAACCAAACCCAAGAGTGGGCCAGGAGGACCTATACTTCTTTGTGAGATGCCAACACCCTAAGTTGCAATCTCTGGAGCTGGAGCTCATCCGCAGGAGGTTTGTGAATCTTGGACAGTCACCAACCCACAGTAGGCAATTGTTGAGCCCTACACTTGTGGGTAAGGAGATTGCATGCATGACCCTGGAAAATGGAGTACAGTCATTCAATACCAGCTCCTACAATTGGACCAAAAGCTCTCCACTTCTGGGTGGAGCTACAGGTGTAGCTGTATCATTGAGCAGAAATCTTGTGGTACAGACTAAAGATTCTATCCAAATTTTCTCTACTGGTGTCCTGACAAATGATGAGGCTCACACACACTCATCTCATGTTTACCCCCTGGGTGAAAGCTACATTGTCTGTGTACAACCAACCAGGCATCTTATCCTGCTTGAATTGGAGACCATGAAAAGACTCCACCCTGATGATAACACCTTGCCACTCAGGTCATTACTCACAGATCAGCTGGCATCTGCTCATGCACCATTTGGCTGTGGATTGGTTGCAGAATTTGGTGTTTCTGTAGTTGTGGAGGCATGGAAGTCAGGTAGTCCACTTCCTGAACAGATGGGGACAGCTGAGGAAGATATGCCATTGTGTGGATGGTCACCAGGGTCCACCAAGGTTGTTACAGTCTACAACTCACCCTGGCAGGGAATTTGTGTGAAAGATGCAAAAGATGGGACCATACTTGCAAACCTGCCTCTAGAAGGTGATGAACTTGGGATGGGGGAGGTTTATGACATCACATTTGAGTCAGAAACCAGATTTTACCTCAAAATAGATGGACCAGGAAAACACATCCAAATTCCTTATGATGTAATCACATCAGCATCAGGGCACCACTCACATATGATAATCAAGGGAAAACCAGTACCCTTACTGGAACCCCGGGCAATACCTCCATACACACTTGATGCAAACTATGAATGGGTTATTGATGCCAAGTCCAGGAAGATCTGCTGGATCTCACCTGGTGATGTACGGAGGGGCAGCGGTGGACATTTTTGGTCAGGTCCATCGCTCGTCATGGTCGGGGATGATGGTGTTGTGAGGAAGTTAACTTTCAAAGATCCGGACAGCTGAAGAAAGAAGTATAGTACGCGTGTATGATAACAACACTGTCGTGTGCGGTTAGGGCACTACACTTCCGAGCGGGGCCTCATTATGCTTGTTTCTTATCTCCCTATTCCAGATCTCAGATGACCTCGTCTTTTGTAACATCAGTAGTCCATTTTGATGAACCGTTCACTTTTCCCTTCTGGAATCCCATCCCAACCAGTTCTATCTCTCCACTCCGTGAGGCTGATAAATCCCGCGCTGACCCGCTTTGAACGTTTGAACGCCTAGCGGATACCGAACACGATCTGACGCACGCGAGGTACCGCAGAGTAGCCAGGATTAAGGCCAAGAGGGACAAACAGGGATGAAGGATGAGGACATCCGCGTGAGAAAAGTTGAAAGCCGGCAACGGTGGCAGAAGAAAAGATAGATCCATTTTCGTGGGGACCGAATGTGGTAGGTAACCGCGGGTGCCCGGTGAGGCACTTTCCCGTCTGGCGTGGGGAAGGTGTTCGCATGCCGATAAGTAAAGGTGGGCGAATGTAAGTAACGAAACAAGATGGAAGAAAGTGCGCGGCATTCTAGGTTCGACGCCATGAAGCGAAAAAAACCTCACTTGGAGTACAAACGAAGGAGGGGGAACATCGAGGACTCAGGTCCTAAATGAGGGATTGGTTACCAAAGCAAAGGCCACGGCGTTCCGCACCCGACCTCTGCTGCGCCAGCGGGGTGAAAGCACCTTGATATGAGGTAGCTGGAAACGAAGTGTTTCACGGGATCAGACAGCCGGACACAATCTGGAGGGGTTCGGAAAGAGTGGGAGCGTACCAGACGGTTTCGCCGGCGATCCCCTTCTTTCTCTCCGCCCTAATGTTGAACGGCAGCTCTCCGGTGTCCTTTCAAGTCAGGCACTACACCATGCCTGTCTCCCCGTGAACTTCCCGGGCAGCCTATCAGCGTCCTGGACGAAAAGAGATAGCTAATCAAGGAGATCATCAGGGACCCTGCACTCCGACGAAACCCGGGACTCCCACCACCTTTTCATCCGCCATTTAGCCGTGCATGCTCTTGCGTGTTTTCGGCGCGAGGGTGTTAAACTTCGGTGTATTTATGGTTGTGCCTAGCTGGAGGAACCTCGGTTCGCCCGATATGCGAAGAAATCAACGACGTAACTCACTAGTTGTGATACTGAGCATATCCCGATGGTCCCGTTCTAGAGGAATCGGCGAACCCTCCTTGTCGAGGACGAGAGCTTTGAACAACCCGACGGCCGCACAGTGAACATCACCCGAGTGTATTGGTCCACCAGATCGTCGAGCGGTTCAACCTCGGAGCTGAATTTGTTGGCGAGTCCAGAAAGGCCGAAAGAGCCCTTTTTGCCTTGGCGGACCGGATGATTGTACCTCGAGTCAAGCACACTCTCCAGGAAAACCATCCGAGGGGACGCGCTGGGAACCTCCGTCCAAGACATTCATTATCACCACGATGGCTGGGGTGCTTGAAAATAACGTGCTCAACTGCCCAATCAAGCACTCTTCAGTCGGGGAGTCGTACAGAGTTAGGGCCATTGTTTCTCGCCGTGATCGTAGGTGGCCCCCGGGACTCAGAAAGATCAAAGACAGAAATGGGGGGACTGGACTTAACCCATGTGTTAACGTTGGTCTGCAATAACAAAAGTAAGCCCCCACACCCCGCGTATAATAGGATGTGCTCACGTCCTGGAGTCCGCTTTGGCGAATACTCCGCTCCAAAACGCCTGATGAAAACAGTTGAGGTGGAACCCATCGATCGCAAACTGGATATCACCTGTAAACTGACAGTTTATCTCCCTATCATCGTATGCACCCAACCCCGTGGCTCCAGTTCACGAACGACACCGTCGCGGTACAGTTGATCTTCCCACCCATGAACATACGGAATGACCCTTCAATGTGTTGTTCCAGGCGGGATCGTGGCTAGATTGGAAGTCGGGTCCACGGGGGATTATTGGGATTGATTCCGTCGGAGAACCCGTTCCATTATGTGCCGCGAGGGGGTTGAAAGGAGATGGGACATTGGCAAATTTCCCGGATGGGGCTGGCTGGGATCACCGAACACGCCGCCCGTATAATTATTTGGTTCAGCCGAAACCTAAAACTCTGTATGCGGACCATTATTGACACTCCATCACTTTCAAGTTCCATGGGCCCGGGTGAGGTGAACGTTGGCCTGAAAGGTAAATACAGGCCGATCTGTCGGACGATACGCCATCAGCGACAGCAAAATACGATAACCAAGGACCCTCAACCCACCTACCGTCCCCACAGTAGACCCGAACCTCTTGTCCAGTCACACCCGTGGCCCATGTGCCAGGGCGGTTTCAGCTCTCTTCCCACACGCATCCCGAATAGGTGGACTGGAGCGGTATCACCACCCCCGCCGCGTCGCAGGCTATAATAACTCCTAGAAGGGGTGCATCTTTGTCGATGTTGCTCGAAAGGGTGCTTGGTACTTGGACGAAAACCGGGTGTAGGGAGCAAATCCGAGCGTTGGCGGTGGGACCATAGTACGGTCTAGCACCCGAAGCAGGAGAGGCGGGTCAGGGTACGGGATGCCACAATTCAAAAGAGAGGGAACGGAACTGGACGAGAACACTCACTGTGCATCGCTGGATTGGTCAGACGGTTGTGATAGCGATCGGTATTGCCACCGGCTGCAACCGGCATCAAAGGAGTTGCAACATGGTTATAACCTACACGGCCAGGATAACAAAGGGAGGGATGTCTTACAAAGCAGAAGATAGATAATATGATAGCAAGAACCTGATAATAACATTCACGGCTTTAATCACAACTACACAACAGGAATT
>Ga0307511_10004151_pt1 | contig 14797 bp, 18 predicted proteins | sample 13_EM_MG_FD_200266 | JGI IMG/M metagenome (GOLD analysis project Ga0307511, IMG submission 200266) | Populus trichocarpa ectomycorrhiza microbial communities from riparian zone in the Pacific Northwest, United States - 13_EM | ecosystem: Host-associated > Plants > Roots > Unclassified | place... | reverse complement strand
CAATCCATATATATATATATATATATGACTCAAGAAGCAATAAAAACCAGAAAATAAGCAAAACAAAACTACGATGATAGTCTCGCGAGTAGCAAGCGAGTATATCCGAAATATGAACAAAACTGAAGACTCGAATAAAAACAGAAACAAAAATATGCAAAATGATGAAACAACACCCAAATATGTTGGATATGATGAAAATAAATTGCAAGAAATGAAAACCACAGAAAGAAAGCGAATTTCAAAAGTTGACGCAAAACAGACTCGTTTACGACGAGTTAAGTCTGAATCTGGAACCTAAAGTAAATGATGTCCAATTGAGTTAATATTTCAGATATAGTGCGATATAAACCCAAATGGACAGAATATAAATTTTGATCAATTTATGATAAGGTTTGATATACTGACGAAAAAACGTTATGAATCAGACCTGATTAGACCCGAACTTGAAACCCAAAGCAAACGGTATCCAATTGACCCCAGTAATCAGATTCTCAATTTTGAGCTAATTCTGAGTTGATTTGATCCAATTTTCCCTTGTTTAGTTTACTTTTTTTTCTTTTTTTCTTTTTTTTTTATGCAACTGATATATTTTGGACAGAAACCAAATGAAATAACTATTTTATATATATATATATATATATATATATGCTGCAAAATCAAGGAGAAGAAAAAAATTGGACACTGATGAAGTTTTTGCGGAAACAACAAGAAACGAAAAATTTCAAAAAGATATAACCTGATTAATGGATCCAAGCTCTGATACCAAATGATGCGAATCTTGTGATCACATGGTCACGTAACTCACACGCAAAGACACCAATTCCCGGAACGCCAAGTAAATCAGGTTTGATAGGAGTGTGACACAAAGATAACTTGTACCTAGGCACCAGCACTATTAAAAACAGAGACCCCCACCCAACGAATATTGATTCGCGAATGAGAAGTATAAGGATGACGCCATGAAGACAGTTGTTCATCGATAAGTCATTTTTCAGTTCTTTAGAGAACCAAGGAAGATTATCTCACCATCACACACATACAAAGTGCGGCAAATAAGAAGTTTTATTAATATGAATTGTCTAACCTTGCATGTTTGATTATGTCTTTATTTATATTGACTCTAGACTTAAAGAAACCCTAATGGACCCCCCTTAGGTGGACTTATATGAAGCCCACTTACAATTGACCCAAATAAGTTATGATAACCCTAAAAACTAAGAAAAAAATAATAAAAATATGAAAATTACCATCCTAAATATGCTAGAATCATATTTGTCACCCTTAAGAAGCACTAAATAAACTAGGAAAAATCTGATTTGTCACCTTTAATATTCTATGATCTTCAAGCTTCATGGGAAAAAGAGGTACAACGCCAAAAAAATAAAAGATGAAGGAGAGCCGTTGTTGTTACCATTCAAAAGTATGTACGCAAGAGGTTAGTACGTCGTGTTTATTTGAAATTCTTGTCAGTCACTACTTCTATACAGTGTTGTTGGAGAAAGGTGTTAGCAATAAGGGAATTCCGAAGACTTAAACAAGAGGCTATTGAAGTCGCTACTAATCATATTCAAGATTCAAGGGCAAATCTTCTTGAAGAGGGGGGAATGATATGGTTCAGCCTTGTAATACGGCCCAAACAAGATCAGATTCGAATTTTGGCGTAAAATTCTCTACCATCTAGTTTTACGCTATTGAGCATAACTCCAAATCAAACCGTTGGATCGATCTAAAACTTTACCAGAAGATTCCAGAGGTATTGGTCTATGTTGGGGTAAGGTTTTTGGTGAATTGGAGTTCGCAAAGGACTTGCGATATAAGGGGTTCATTAGGGTTTGTTTTAGTTTAGAGTCGGTATAAATAAAGGCATAACCAACCAGAAATGTATGTTAGATAATTCAGATTAATAATACTTCTTGTTTGCTGCACTTTTTGTGTGTGTGTGTTGGTGAGATACTCTCCCTTCCTTGGTTCTTTAAAGAACTAAAAAACTAAAAAACAACTTATCAAATAATAACTGACTTCGTATCGTCATCCTTATACTTCTCATTCGCGAATCAATATTCGTTGGCTGGGGGATTTCATTTCCAATAGTGTTGTTGCCTAGATACAAGTTATCTTTGTGTCACACTCCTATCAAATCTGATTTACTTGGCTTTTCGGGAATTGGTTTCTTTGCGTGTGGATTGCTTGACCGCGTGTTCAAAAGGTTCGCATCAAAAACCAACTCAGCAACACAATCCAAATAGATGTATATCACTCAAGAAGCAACAATAACACAGAAAACAAGCAAAACCAAAACTGAAATGTTAGTCTCGCGAGCAACTAGCGAATCTATCCGAAATATGAACGAAACTAAAAACTCAAATGAAAATAGGAATGAAGTATGTAATATGATGAAACAACACCCAAATATACTTCAAGAAACAAAAACGACAAAAACAATACGAGTTTCAAGAGTTGACTTAAAAAACAGACACGTTTACGACAAGTCCGAATCTCGAACCTATGGTCAATGATGTCCAAATGAGCTAAAATTTGAGTTATAGTGTGATTGAAACCCAAATAGACACAATATGAAATTTGAGCAATTTACAATAAGGTTTGATATGTTGACGCAAAAACATTATGAATCAGACCTGATTAGACCCAAATTTGAAAACCTATGCAAACGATATCCAATTGACACCAAAACTAAAACAACCATAACTTTTTGTAAAAAACTCCAATGCATGCATGGATAGAAAATCTGGAACGATGACATTCTAAACTTGAAAACTATGTAGAATAGGCGTTATTTTCCATGCATTAAACAAGAGCAAATTCAGGCCAAAAGTGGTCGATTGGCTTACAGCACCCAAACTCATCAAAACTCCTAAATCATGACCTAAGCCTTATTTGTAGACAAACAAACATATTTGAACCATTTCCATTCAGTCTGCAAGCCCTCAAACTCATTGAAGCTTTAGTCGCGTTAATCTAACATATTAAGGCACTTTGTAGTTGTTTTGCTCGAGCTCTCATCATTGGACCATTTGAATGCCCATAAACATTAGAATGAACCCCTTCCATGTTAGAATCCTGATGCATATCATTTAGTTGTTCTTCGATAATTCATTGCAGCTCTTTAGAGAACCAAGGAAGGGATAATATCTCACTACTCATACAACAAAGTTGTGGCACAAGATGTTTATTAATTTGAAAATTTCATCACCCACCTCATATCTGGTTATGGCTTTATTTATACTGACTCTAGACTGAAATAAACCCTAATGAACCCCTTTTATGTGGACTTATATGAGACCTACTTACAATTTACCCGAATAATTAGTAATAAACCAAAAACTAAAAGAAAATAATAAAAATCCAAAATTAATATCCTAGATATGCTAGAATCAAATTTACCACCCCTAAGAAGTCCTAAATAGACTAAGAAATCTAATCTTAATATGGAATCAATTATGAAGTCTTCTTGCCTTGTTGTGCTTGGTTTCCTTATCTTGCAAGGACACTTAATGAAGAAATTCTCCCTTTTTATACTTGCCAATTTAGTTTCCTTCCTAGATTAGGAGAATCATTAATTAATCCTTTCTAGCTTAGGAAATCAGATATGGCAATGCTTTGATCCACACGAATTGGGTTCTTCTTGGTCTTGGATTAGATGAATTTGAGGCTATCCTTTATGCTCCCTAGGCATTCAAAGCTCTTTTAGGTCCATTTTGCTCCATATATTCTGAAAAGGCACATTCAATGTCTTTTTAACCTTCTTCGCTCTAGCTCTTATAATTGTCCCACTTGGTACCTACAATGGGTCTTTGGCATGATTAAGCTTGGTGTTGGACTAATCCACATCAGTTCCTTAACTATTTTTAGAAGGTGTTATGGGGGGAAATTGGGTACTAAACTGTTGTTTTCAACTACTTGTCACCCCCAAATAGATAGACAACTCAAAGTAGCTAATAGGACCTTAACACAACTTCTATGTGATGTCATTCAAAAGAACTTAAAGAATTAGGAACATTGTTTATCATTTGTAGAGTTTGCATATAATTGTAATGTGCATTCTACTATTATATTTTGACCATTTAAAATTGTGTATGGATTTAACCTTTTAAATCATGGATTTGATTCCTTTGTCTGTTGATAAAAGGGTTAGTTTGGATCGTAATCGTAAAGCACAGGTGATGAAGACACTCCATGAGAGTGTGCGGCAACAGATTGAAAAGAGAAATCATGTGTATGCGAACAAAACCAACAAAGGGTGCAAACATGTTGTCTTTCAGCCCAGCAATTGTGTTTGGGTGCATATGCGCAAGGAGAGATTTCTGGCCCTTGAAAAATCAAAGCTACAACCATGAGAAGATAGGTCATTTCAGATCCTTGAGAGGATAAATGACAATGCTTATAAAATTGATTTGCTAGGTTAATGCGAACCTCGTGATCAGTCACGCAACCCACAATCAAGATTGAGATTTGATCCCGGAAAGTGAAAATAGGTCTGATAGGAGTGTGACACAATGGAAACCTGTCCCAAGGCACCAACACTATTGGATTGAGTAGAATGACGCCAGGAAGCCAGTTAATCTTCGATAAGTCAGATTCAGTTTGTTCAAGAACTGAAGAAGGCAAGAATCACTCTCACACGTTAAAACTGAAAAATTCAGAAGTAATTATCATCCAAGCTGCCGAAATTTTGGCTTACAAGAGTTTAAATAGTTCTTGAAAAGTGAACCCTAATGGACCCTTTATGTGGACTCATATGAGGTCCACTCAAAACTGACCCAAAAACCCTAAACTAAAAAGCCCATAACCTGATCCAAACAAACCTTGGATCCTAGCTCAAAACAAAGTTTTAATTAAGCCCAAACATGAAAGAAAATAATAAAAATAGCTAATTTGTCATTAAATACCACTAGCTTTTCTTTCCTTGTGTAGCTAGGATGAATAAGGAATCCTTATAAGAAAAGGATTCTGAAACATTAATGAATTATTGCCACACTTGGAGATTATATTGCAGCTCATTAAAAATCCTAGTGGAACTAGGAAATTACCAAAACCAGCTGCCACATCCTTGTAGGAAAAGAATCCTAACCAAATAGGAAGTCCACAAGTCAAATGAAAGAAAATAACAAAATTCGTACAGTCTCTGTTGACCAGTATTATGATGCCTTCCCGAAGTCCAATTGACCTGAAATTTTAACCCATAGTAGGAAAACATGTCTGGAGAGTCCACATAAAATTTTAGTCCGATCCAATGGTTAGATTGAGAATTATAATTGTTGTTGTAAACCTAGACTGTTGCGCTTTTTACGCCAAAATCTGAATCTGACCTTACTTGGGTTGCATCACAAGGCTGAACCGCATCACGTGTTGGTTGCTTGACCGCGTATTTTAGAGGTTTGCATCAACTTGATTACTAGAAACATGAGTTATACATAAAACTTCAGACCTTACGACAAGGTTCTTTAAGTGTGGAGGAGTATGTGATGGAGTTGAGCTACTAATGATATGTTGCGAATTGATACAACCCCAAGAATAGACCATAGCTAGGTTTATTGGCAGGTTGAGGAAGGATATTGCTAATGTTGTTGAGTTGTAGCCATATATCTTCCTTGTGGATGTGATAAAACTTGCGACAAGGATAAAGAGAAAGTGGAATGCTTCAATATATATTTCCACATCTTCACGAATGTGGAATGCTCCTATAAAGGATGAGAAAGTGGGGGTTTGTAAGGGGAGTACAAGTTCAGACTTTACAAAGGGTAAAGAAAAGGTGACCGAACCTCAACATCCTAAGAGGTCGCGAGACATTAAGTACTTAAATGTTTATGGCATGGGCATATTGCTTTTGAATGTTTGAACGAGAGAGTTATTGTGGTACATGGGAAGCATAGAGAGCTGGTCAGTAGTTATGAGGCCAAAACTGAAGTTGAGGTTGAGCATGGAGAAGATTTTGAGCCAGCAGAAGGGGATTTGTTAGTGGTGCATGGGTTTTAAATGCACAAATTGATGTTAGTGAAGAACAACGTGAGAAGAGCTTTCATACGAGGTGTCAAATTCAGGATAAGGTGGGTGGAATGTTATTGACAATGAAAGTTACACTAATGTTGCATCCACTACCTTGGTGGAGAAGTTGAGTGTAATTACTGTTCCACATCCTAAACTGTATAGTTTACAATGGCTTAACGAGAATGGAGATATTTGGGTGACAAAGCAGGTTCATATGCCTTTTTCCATCAAAACCTATCATGATGAGGTTTTGTGTGACGTGGCTCCGATGTCAGCTAGCCATGTCTTATTGGGGCATCCATGGCAATTTGATAAAATGTGACCTACAATGGATGGAAGAATGCTTACTCGTTTATGTTGGATGGGAAGAAGGTGAATTTGTTGGCATTGAGTTCTCTGCAAGTTAGAGAGGATCAGTTGTGAAGTCAACAAAATGAGGTGAAATCGGGTAAAGAGCTTATGTTAGCTAAGAAGGGAGACATCGACCAAGCATTAGCTTCAATTGGGGTTGTTTTCATGGTATGAGCAAAACCATTATTACAAGTAGAGAATGTGGAATTGCCAACACAGATTATGAAGTTGGTTGGGGAGTTTGCAGATGTGTTTCCAGAAGAGTTACCTAAGGGATTACCACCTATTCGTGAGATAGAGCATCAAATTGACTTGGTGCCGAGAGCTTCACTTCCTAACCAGCCAACCTATATATGTAATCTAGAGGAGGCAAAGGAGATTCAAAGGCAGGTTGGTGAGCTCTTAGAAAAAAATTATGTGCGAGAGTCACTTAGTCCATGTTTTGTGCCTACTTTGCTTGTGCTGAAGAAAGATGAAACCATATGGATGTGTGTGGATAGCTATGCAATCAACAAGATAATAGTTAAGTATCGATTTCCTATACCTAGACTTGATGATTTGCTTGATGAGTTACATGGTGCTACGTTGTTTTCTAAGATTGATTTGATAAGTGGTTATCATTAGATTATGATGAAAGAGGGGATGCGTGGAAAACAACATTTAAAACTAAACATGGATTGTATGAATGGTTGGTAATGCTATTTGGGCTATCTAACACACCTAGTGCATTTATGTGACTTACGAATCATATTTTGAGGAAGCATATTGAGTTGTTTGTTGTCGTGTATTTTGATGATTTTTTGGTGTATAGTAGAACTTTTGATGATCATATGGAGTATCTTAGGGATGTATTTGAAACTTTACGACATGCTAAATAATATGGGAAACTAGAGAAGTGTCATTTCTATCAAGAAAGTGTTGTGTTTTTTTGTTATATCATTTCTAGTAGTGTGATTAAGGTTGATGAAGAAAAGATAAAAGCAATTAAAGATTGGTTGAAACCTTCTAGTATTGTTGATGTGAGGAGTTTCCATGGTTTAGCTTCATTTTATTGGCGATTTGTGAAGAACTTCAGTTCTATAGTTGCACCTTTGACCGAATGTTTGAAATAGGGAAGTGAGTTTTGGTGGAATGAAAATGCACAGAAGTCTTTTGAGTTGATTAAAGAGAAGTTATGTATTACGCCTGTTTTAGCACTTCCAGTTTTGCCAATACATTTGAGATAGCGTGCGATACTTCCGGGGTTAGAATTGGGGTTGTGTTATTGCAAGAAAGGAGGCATATTGCATAGTTTAGTGAAATGTTTAATAGTGCACCACTGAACTACTCAACTTATGACAAGAAGTTTTATGCTTCAACTTGAGCTTTAGAGGTATGGCAACACTACTTATTATTACCAAAGGAGTTTGTTGTGTATACTGACCAAGAATCTTTGAAGTATATTGAGGGTCAAAGCAAGTTAAACCGAAGACATGCTAAGATGGTAGAGTTTATGGAGTCATTTCCATATGTCATCAACTATAAGAAGGGGCAAGTTAATGTAGTTGGCGATGTGATGCGAACCTCGTGATCACGCAACCCACACGCAAAGACATCAATTTCTGAAAAGCCAAGTAAATCAGGTTTGATAGGATTGTTACACAAAGATAACTTGTACCTAGGCCCCAGCACTATTGGAAATGGAGACCCTCGCCCAATGAATATTGATTCGCGAATAAGAAGTATAAGGATAACGCCACGAAGACAGTTGTTCTTCGATAAGTCGTTTTCAGTCCTTTAGAGAACCAAGGAAGGGAGATTATCCCACCAACACACAACAAGTGCGGCAAAGAAGTTTATTGATATGAAAATTACGTACCTTTCATGTCTGGTTATGCCTTTATTTATACTAACTCTAATGGACCCCCCCTAGGTGGACTTATATCCCAAATAAGTAATAATTGACCCAAATAAGTAATAATAACCCAAAGACTAAGAAGAAAATAATAAAAATCCAAAAAGCACCATCCTAAATATGCTAGAATCAGATTTGTCACCATTAAGAAGTCCCAAATAGACTAGGAAATCTGATCTGAAGGTAGAATTTATTCTGAAGTCTTCTTTTCTTTTTGTAGCTAGGATGAATAAGGAATCCTTGTAAGAAAAGGATTCCGAAATAATTATGAATCCTTGCCACACTTGGAAACTATGTTGCAGCCCATTAAAGATCTTTGTAGAATTAGTAGATTTCCAAAATAAGCTGCCACATCCTTTTAGGAAAAGAATCATAGACAAATAGGAAGTCCACAAGTCAAAAGGAAGTAAATAACAAAATTCCCGAACTCTGATTGACCTGAAATTTTAACCCAACGTAGGAAAACATGTCAGAAGACTCCACGTAAAATTTCAGCCTGATCAACGGTCGAATTAGGAATTATGACTGTTGCCATAAAACTGGATAGTTGCATTTTTTACGTCAAAATCCGAATTTGACCTTGCCTGGATCATATCACGATGCTCTTTCTAGGAGGTATGCAATGATTTCTATGTTGAATACAAGGTTGATGGTTTTTGAACAAGTGAAGTATCAATATGCTAATGATTCCTACTTTGCTAATTTGATAGTTGAATGTGCTAAGAGAGCTTGTGATGGGTTCTTTATGCATGAAGGTTACTTGTTCAATATGGGCAGAATGTGTATTCCTTTAGGTTGTTTATAAGAGTTGCTTATACGAGAGGCTCGTAGTGGTGGTCTTAGTGGTCATTTAGGTGAAAAGAAGACTTACGAGCTGCTGAAAGAACATTTCTTTTGGCCTAGCATGTTAAAGAATGTTCACAAGGTGAAGAATGCATCTGGGCTTTATATGACCTATTTTCAGAGCAGCCATGGATGGATATTAGTATGGACTTTGTACATGAGCTGCCTAGAACACAGTGTGGAAAGGATTCGGTTACGGTTGTGGTTGATCGATTATCTAAAACGCACATTTTATAGCTTGCCAGAAGACCGAAAATGTTGTAAACATTGTCAATTTGTTCTTTAGGGAAGCTGTATGTTTGCATGGAGTCCCTAAAAGTATTGTATCTGATCGTGATGCAAAATTCCTAAGCCATTTTTGGAAGACTCTTTGGAGGAAGCTTGGAACGAAAATACTATTCAGTACAACATGTCATCCGCAAACTGATGGACAAACGAAGGTAGTGAACCGAACTCTTTCTTCTTTGTTGTGAGCTGTTATAAGTAAAAATTTGAAGAGTTGGGACTCTTGTTTGCCTTTTGTGGAGTTTGCTTATAATCGTAGTGTGCATAGAGCTACGGATTTTGACCATTTGAAGTTGTGTATGGTTTTAACCCTTGCGTTCCTATTGATCTGGTGCCTATTCCAATTGATGAGAGGACTTTTATAGATGGGGTTAAAAAGGCAGAAATGATGAAAAAAACTCCATGAACAGGTTTGATCCCATATTGAGGAGAAGAGGACAAAGTATGCCCAGCATGCTAATAAAGGGTGGAAAATGGTTAGGTTTGAGCCGAGAGATCTTGTTTGTATTCAACTTAGTAAAGGCAGATTTCCAAGTAAGCGAAAGTCCAAATTGATGCCAAGAGTTGATGGACCATTTCGGGTTGTCAAAAGGGTGAATGATAATGCTTACAAGGTTGACATTCCTGGTGAGTACAATGTTTCGACTACTTTTAATGTAAAAGACTTGTCACGATTCTGATTTGAGGACAAATCACTTTCAACCTGAGGGTGATGATATGCATTATAATTCTAACATGGAAGGGGCTGATTCTAATATGTATGGGCATTCAAATGGTCCAATGACGAGAGCTCAGGCAAAACAACTACAAAGTAACTTAACAAATCAAATATGTTTGTATTTCTACAAATAAGGCTTCAGTTATAATTTAGGAGTTTTGATGAGTCTAGGTTTGCTGTCAGCCCATGGACCAATTTTGTCCCGAAATTTGCTGCTATTTAATGCGTGGGAAAATAAAGCCTATTCTACATGGTTTTCAAGTTCAGATTGTCATCTTTTCAAATTGTCCAACCATGCATGCATTCGAGTTTTGTACAAAAAGTTATGGTTGTTTTAATTTTGCATGTCTGTTTATGTCTTTTATAAGTAAAAAATGTGTGCTATTTATTATTTGTCTAGTTTTCTGAAAACATCATTTATTTGGGTCTTCATTATGTTATTTTGGTATTTCCTAAACTTGGTGGGTTGTTTCAAGTATATAATGATGTTTCAGACCATGTATTGGGATTTGTGGCAATAATATTAAACTTTCCAACTTTTCATTTAGAGAGTTTTCTTTCTTGTTCTTCCATTTCCAGAATTAGTAGAAGAATAAATCAGACTTATCACTCTTAATCACAAAGAGTGGGGCGTCTTTATCATGATTGGAATTTCTTTGTGGCGTCTTTGACTTATCAAAGAGTTGTATTCAGACTTTATCCCTCATTTCCATTATAAATTACATAATTTTCAACCTAAACACCATAAGAAAAACCATATAATAAAACCTACCTTCCTTCATATTCACATCATATTGTTAGTTTGTTTGGGTTAGGAAGCTAAGGCACATCAATGAGGTCGTTCAAATCTGATTGGGAAAGGGAATCATTCAAATTATTCTTCTACACAAACCACGACATTGCACCACCCCTCTTCTCATCTAGCGAGTGGATAACATTAAAATCACCCATAAGAATCCAAGGAATTGACCCCCAAACCTAGCTTCGCCTAACAATATCATACCATAAAGCCTCCCGTTTACAAGGCCTGTTATCTCCGTAAATAATAGAAGCATTGAAGATCAAATTGGTACCCACTATAGAAACAACAACATGAATGATTTGATTCGAACTACCCAAAATATGAACCTTCACCTCATTTGGATCCCAACAAATCCAAATTCGACCACCACTAGCAAATTCATAATCATGCAAGTAAGAATAGTTATTAAAAATAAGTCTAGAAACATTATATTTATTTGATTTTCTAACCCGAGTTTCAACCAACCTAAAAAGGTCACCCTATGATGTTGGATGAGGTGACGCAGTTCTGAATGCTTTAAGGGATCATTAAACCCTCTAATATTCCAACATCCAATATTCATGGGAAAAAAAAAATAAAAAGTTGGAAACAAACATCACAATCACCTTGACTTACCCCCTCGTGAGGGCTAAACTTCCTTTTCTTTCACTTTGAACCTAGCGAACTCCTTCTCTTTTTCTCCAGAGAGTCTTTAGCCTTAACTGCTATGAGATTAACTTCTTCATTAATGATCAAGTTTGATGGAATTTGAAATGATAGACTCATAGCCTCTGAATTCATTTGAACCAGTTGCTGTAGGTGCAACACCTTGCTCCGCTTGGACTCTATTGACGTAATGTATGGTCAAGGGAGTCTAAAAGGGAATCTCGTGAATGGTTTCACAAATGGCCATGTCAAAGAAATTATTATTCAATTCAGTTATTCAATTCAGCACCTAGTCCTGTGCCCCTTCACTTAATCACCACTGGGAATATTTCATATCAGAGGTCAACATTGAGGACCGCAACACCATACCCTCACCATTCTCTTTAAAGTCTTTCTTTTGTTTCACAACTTCTTGCCAGTTAAACTGATTTTGCTTGCCATGCGTTGAACTAGTACCCATAACACCATGCTTCCCCTTAGTCTCTTCTGCCTTAGGATGTTTCTCATTATTATTGGGACAAGTTGCTAGAGTATGGCCAATAACATTGTAACCACTACACTTAGATGGAAGCCACCCATACTCGACCAAAATAGCAATTAGCATACCATTTGGACAGAGAAGATCAAATTCTGTAATCAGCATCTTCGAAGCATCTATCTCAATACATATTGTTGCGTAATTCAGCCTTTTGAACATTAGGATTGTGAGGTCAGCGTGAATAGGGATCCCTATAGCACTAGCAATGTAACTCAGCCCCTTAGTGATCCAATATTCTAATGGGACATTTTGAAGTTTAACCCAAATCAGAAGTTTAGCTAAATCATCTTTAGAAAATTGCATGTTAGGCTGCCAATGTTTGAGCACTAAGTGTCTATTTACCATGTGCCACGAAGCTCTTTCTAAAACAGCAGCAGCACAATCAATGGACACAAAAGAAAAGAGAAAAAAAATCCGTTGTCCGAGGATAGAACTTCCGTTAACCTAGATAACCCCCAAATTTTGTCGGTTATAGAATTAACCACTGGGAAAGGAACTTTTTGGCCTACAAAGTGTCCAACAAGGGTTGATTGCCAAAGGTTACAGCCATGTTCAAACATGTCCCGAGGAGGATTTACTATGACATGTCCAGAATCTAGAGTTGGGGGTGAGAATTGCAGGCTTATTTAGGCTTTTAGTAACGTCAAATTTAACTACACCCTTAACAGCCTTTACAAAGTTTATATTTCCACTGTTAGGCTGCTGGACATAAGTAGTGTCATGCTGAACATTGTTGTCTGATGAATTAATAGGTGGGAAAGGTTCAGCTGGCATGCTATTATCCACCGAATAATGGGATTCTAGCTAAGCTGTCTTCTGCTAGCCAGTGGACTTATTTCCTTCCTTGGCTAACTGAGGTTGTTGCTTTTCACAAGAATTACTTAATAGAGTAAGATGTTTGTTATTAACTTCCTTTTGACTTGTGGACTTTTATTTGGCTAGAATTCTTTTCCTACAAAGAATATGGCAGCTTCTGATACGGTTCAGCCTTGTGATACGACCCAAGCAAGGTCAGATTCAGATTTTGGCGTAAGAGTTTCTACCGTTCAGTTTTACGCTATTGAGCATAACTTCAAATCCAATCGTTGGATCGAGTTGAAACTTTACCTTAAGATTCCAGAGGTATTTCTCTATGTTGGTTTATTTTCAAGTGAATCCATGTTCGAAAAGGACTTGCGATATAGGTCAGAACAGGCTATACGAATTCTGTTATTTACTTCCTTTTGACTTGTGGACTTCCTATTTGACAAGGATCCTTTTCCTACAAGGTTGTGGGAGGTTGTTTTGGGAATTTTCTAGTTCCATAAGGATCTTTAATGAGCTGCAATATAATCTCCAAGTGTGGCAAGGATTCATCAATGTTTTAGAATCCTTTTCTTATAAGGATTCCTTAGCTACACAAGGAAAGAAGGGCTGGTTGTATTTAATGACAAATCAGTTATTTTTATTATTTTCTTTCATGTTTTGGCTCAATTAGAACTTTGTTTTGAGCTAGAATCCAAGGCTTGTTTGGATCAGGTTATGGGCTTTACAGTTTAGGGTTTTTGGGTCAGTTTTGTATGTGGGTCAATTCAGCCTACAAGGGTAGATCCATTAGGGTTACTTTTAAGAACTATTTAAACACATGTAACCTAAATTTTGGCAGATTTGAGGATTATTACTTCTGAATATTTCAGTTTTAATGTGTAAGAGTGATTCTTGCATTCTTCAGTTCTTGAACAAACTTATTGAAGATTAACTGGCTTCGTGGCGTCATTCTACTCAATCCAATAGTGTTGGTGCCTTGGGGCAGGTTTCCATTGTGTCACACTCCTATCAGACCTATTTCGGCTTTTAGGAATCAGATCTCAATCTTGATTGTGGGTTGCGTGACCATGTGATCACGAGGTTAGCATCAGTTGGTATCAGAGCTAGGCTCCGAAACAAGGTCATATCCTTCTGTTATTTTCATTCTTTTTTGTGTTCTTTTAAGTTTTTCAGTGTTTGCATCCATCTTCTTGTTCTTTGTGTCTGCATCATCTAAGCAAAAAACAAAAAAAAAGGTTATATTTCATCTTGTTACTGTCTCTAATCATATTAGTACATTAAAAAGAAGAAAAAAAGAAAGAGAGAGGGATTAGTTGAAATTTGAAGGATCATTCAATTTTTGCCCAAAAACACAGATCTTGGTGAACCATAAGCAAACCAACTCAGAATCAATTGAAACTTCATATTCTGTTTATTGGGGATGAGATCACATCCTATGTCAAATTTGGGCTTATTTTAATAATTTGTGCTTGAGGTTTTAATTCGAGGTTCAATTCTGCCGTAGAAACATTACTGTTAGTGAACCATAAGAAAACCAGCTTAGAATCAATTTAAACTTCATATTCTGTCTACTGGGGGTGATATCGCACCATTTATTAAATTTAGGATTATTTCAATATTGTTTTCTTGAGGTTTTAATTCGAGTTCAATTCTGCCGTAGAAACACTATTCTCAGTGAACCATAAGAAAATCACCTCAGAATCAATTGAAAATCCATTTTGTGTCTATTAAGGGTGAGATAGAAACATGTATAAAATTTGGTCTTATTTTGATATCGTTTGCTTGGGGTTTTAATTGGAGGTTTAATTTTGCCGCAAACTGATCATATACGGGGTTTGGGTACCTAGACATAATAGAACGACCTATAAACTGAGATTTGTTGTTTTCTTGGTATCCTAATACTAT